>Ga0172380_10000888_pt1 | contig 54031 bp, 52 predicted proteins | sample Leawe162metaG_FD_119747 | JGI IMG/M metagenome (GOLD analysis project Ga0172380, IMG submission 119747) | Leachate microbial communities from a municipal landfill in Southern Ontario, Canada - Leachate well 162 metaG | ecosystem: Engineered > Solid waste > Landfill > Unclassified | place... | reverse complement strand
GGCCGTTGCTGTTTCCATGGCTTGTCTCCTTTTGGAATGGTTCTGGTTAATTGTTTGGAAAACAAGCTTAACAGCGCGGCCCGTTTTGCGCAAATCGTACGCGCTTATACATAGTATCTACTGCTGAATGACATACAGTCATGCGAAAAAGGCTTCCACGCTAACCGAGACTTGCATTTTACCGGAAAGGGAAAAAGAGGCAAGCGGCAAAACAAAAAAAACAATCTGCCGGGCTGAGGCCAATTAAAGGCTTGCAACTTGTTGCTGAATTGGTATTCTATCTGGTTTGTTACGTTACCCATGTTTTTTCGCTTTGGCAGGCGGTTGTCAGGACTCTGCCGGATATTTTTGCCCTCAAGGGCATGATGCCCTTGGGGGCATAAATACCCTCAAGGGGCATGAATACAAAGCCATCAATTTTTATTTACGGAGACACGACCATGGATTACCGGGCGACGCTTAATCTGCCCCAGACGAATTTCAAGATGAAGGCCAACCTGGCGCAGAAGGAGCCTGAGCTGTTAAAGATCTGGGAACAGGAGGGGCTCTACAGCAAGGTGCAGCAGGCCACGGCAGGCAGACCCCTTTATCTGCTTCATGACGGGCCGCCCTATGCCAACGGCTTCATCCATCTCGGCACCGCCTTCAATAAGGTGCTAAAGGATATTATCCTTAAATCCAAGCGCATGGCCGGTTTCCACTGCCCCTATATCCCCGGCTGGGACTGCCACGGCCTGCCCATTGAGCATAATGTGGACAAGGAGCTGGGCGACAAGAAAAAGGACATCGGCAAGCTCGCCTTCCGTGGCGCCTGCCGCAGATACGCCCAGAAATGGATTGAAAAACAGAAGGCGGATTTCAAACGGCTGGGGGTGCTGGGTGACTGGGAAGATCCCTACCTCACCATTGACTTCAAATATGAGACGGCCATTGCCCGGGAGTTCAACCGCTTCCTGGCCGACGGTTCCGTCACCCGCAGCAAGAAACCGGTCTACTGGTGTTCCTCCTGCGTCACCGCCCTGGCCGAGGCCGAGGTGGAATATGAAGACCACGCCTCACCCTCCATCTATGTGAAATTCCCCCTGGCTGAGGACCTGGGAGCCGTGGTTCCGGCCCTGGCCGGCAAAAAGGTGTTTGCCGTCATCTGGACCACCACCCCCTGGACCCTGCCGGCCAACCTGGCCGTGGCCCTGCATCCCCAGTTCACCTATGCGGCGGTAAAGGTCGGCGACGAGGTGCTGCTCATGGCCGAGGGACTGGTGGAACGGGCCTGCGCGGCCTGCGGCATCTCCGGCTACGAGATTCTTGCCACCTTTGGCGCCGGGCTGCTTGAAGGGAAAAAATGCCGGCACCCCTTTCTGGAACGGCAATCCCTTATCGTGCTGGCCGATTATGTGACCCTGGACAGCGGTACCGGCTGTGTGCATACCGCGCCGGGCCATGGCCGGGAGGACTATCTCACCGGGCTGCGTTATGATCTGCCGGTTCTCTCGCCGGTGGATGATGCCGGCAGATTCACCGATGAGGCCGGTCCCTATGCCGGCATGAACATCCTGGAGGCGAACCCGCGGATCTGCGATGATCTGCGCGCCGCAGGCCTGCTGCTGGCCCAGTCCAAGCTTTCCCACAGTTATCCCCACTGCTGGCGCTGCAAGAAGCCGGTCATCTTCCGGGCCACGGAACAGTGGTTCATCGGCATGGAAAACAATGACCTGCGCAAGAAAGCCCTGGCCGCCATCCGGGAGGTCAGCTGGACCCCGTCCTGGGGCATGGAGCGGATCTACGGCATGGTGGAGGGCCGGCCGGACTGGTGTCTCTCCAGACAGCGGGCCTGGGGCGTGCCGATTACGGCCATCATGTGCCGCAAGTGCGGGCAGATCATCAACGATGAAATGATCAACAGCAGGATTGAACAGCTGTTTTTAAAGGAAGGGGCCGATGCCTGGTTTGCCCATGAGCTGCAGGATTTTATCGGCTCGGAGGCCAGATGCGGCAAGTGCGGCGGAGCGGACTTTGCCAAGGAAACCGATATTCTCGATGTCTGGTTTGACTCCGGCGTAAGCTTTGCCGCGGTGGTCGAGCAGCGCGGCCTGCCAACCCCGGCCGATCTCTATCTGGAGGGCAGCGATCAGCACCGCGGCTGGTTCCAGAGTTCGCTGCTCGCCTCGGTGGGCACCAGGGGCAGGGCGCCGTACAAGGGGGTGCTGACCCACGGTTTTGTGGTGGACGGCCAGGGCCGCAAGATGTCCAAAAGCATCGGCAACGTCATTGCCCCCGGGGAAATCATCAAGGAATATGGCGCGGATATTCTGCGGCTGTGGGTATCCTCCGAGGATTACCGGGATGATATCAAGATTTCCGGTGAGATCCTGCGGCGCCTGTCCGACGCCTATCGCAAGATCCGCAATACCCTCCGTTACATGCTGGGCAATCTCAGCGATTTTTCACCGGCCACAGACACGGTGGCGGTGGCCGATATGCCGGAGATTGATCAGTGGGCCATCTCCCGCTTTGAACTGGTCAAGCGCCGGGTCATGAATGCCTATGAGTTTTTCGAGTTCCACACGGTTTTCCATACCCTCTACAATTTCTGCACCGTGACCATGAGCGCCTTTTATCTCGACATCCTGAAAGACCGCCTGTACACCGAGCTTGACCGCTCTCCGGGCCGCAGATCGGCCCAGACGGTGCTCTATGAGATTCTGGACGGCATGACCCGGCTGATGAGCCCGGTGCTGACCTTTACCGCCGCCGAGGTGTGGAATCATCTGCCCGCGGACGCCGGCCGGGAGGAAAATATCTTTCTGGCGCGTTTCCCCCAATTAAAAGAGGGCAATCTCAATAAGGAGCTGAACGCGACCTGGGACAGGCTGCAGGGGGTACGGGACGAGATCACCAAGGTACTGGAGGTGGCCCGGCAGGACAAGATCATCGGCCATTCGCTGGAGGCCGAGGTGTGGCTGGCGGTGCCTGCTGATCTTGCCGATTTTCTGGCGGATAAATGGCAGACGCTGGAGACCATCTGTATCGTTTCCCGGCTGCACAGAGTGGAAAGTGCCCTAGAAGGGGCCATGGCCAGCACGGAGATCCCGGGACTTACCATTCTGGTCAAGTCCGCTGCCTCGGAAAAATGTGAGCGCTGCTGGATGCGCAGTGAGACCGTGGGGCACAATGGTGATCACCCCACCCTCTGCGGCCGCTGCTCCGCGGTTATCGCCCAGATGGCACCGGTAGGCGAGTGATGGGACAAAGGGGCGGGCCGCCATCATTTCCGCTGCTGGTGCTGCTGGCCGGGCTGATCATTGTTGCCGATCAGCTGACCAAGTGGCTCATCATGTCCCGTTTCGGCCTCTATGAGATCAAGGTGGTGGTGCCGGGTTTTTTCAACCTCACCTATCTGCACAACACCGGCGCGGCATTCGGCCTGCTGGCCAATGCCAACCCCGCCTGGCGGCCCTATTTTTTCATCGGCATCGCCCTGGCGGCCCTGGTTTTTGTCTTTTTTGCCTTCCGCCAGTATGGGCGACGCAGCGCGGCGTATGTCTTCGCCTTTGCCTTTATCGGCGGTGGCGCGGTGGGCAATCTGATTGACCGGGTCCGCTTCGGCTCCGTGGTGGATTTTCTTGATTTTTATGTCTCCACTTACCACTGGCCCGCTTTTAACGTGGCGGATTCAGCCATTGTGGTCGGGGTTGGCCTTTTTCTGCTGGGCAGTCTGCTGGACAGGGAGGATGATCACGCGAGTGGGAAGGGTAAAGAATAAAAGTGCCTAAAATGCCTAGAGTACTTAAAGTGCCTAAAATGAAGGTGCTTGCTGTTCAGATAGGCCGTTAACTTAAGCGCACCTTAGGCACTTTAAATACTTTAGGCACAAAAGGAACACGAAAATGACAAGTAGTATAAATGATGCCGCGAAAACGGCTTTTCTGTTTCCCGGCCAGGGGTCGCAGTTTGTCGGCATGGGCCGGGATTTTCTTGCCGCAAGTGATGACGCCCGCCGCTTGATGAGCATGGCCGAGCAGCTCAGCGGTTTTCCCCTGGCCAGGCTCTGCCTGGAAGGGCCGCTGGAGGAGCTGACCCGCACCCTGCACCTGCAGCCGGCCATGACCGTGTTGAACCTCATCTGTCTGCAGGCCCTGCGCCAGGCGGGGATCAACGCCGAGTTCTTTGCCGGCCACAGCCTAGGCGAATACTCGGCCCTGGCGGCAGCCGGGGTGCTGAGCGCCGAGGACACCCTGCGGCTGGTGACCGAGCGCGGCCGGCTGATGGAAAGGGAGAGCGCCGCCCATCCCGGCGCCATGAGCGCCATTTTGAAGCTCAATTTGCCCCAGGTGCAGGAGGTGGTGCAGGCCGCTGCGGCAAAAGGGGTGGTGGTGGCGGCCAATCACAATTCCGAGATGCAGATTGTCATTTCCGGCGATGCCGCGGGGGTGGAGGCCGCTGCCGTTCTGGCCGGCCAGCAGGGCGGCAAGGCCGTGGCCCTGCCGGTGAGCGGGGCCTGGCACAGCCCGCTGGTTGCCGATGCGGTGCCTGATTTTGCCAAGGCCATGGAGCGGATCACCTTTCAGGCGCCCAAAGGCAAGCTCTTTTTCAACGTCACCGCTGCCCTGGAAAGCGACCCCGCCGCGATTCGGGCCATTATGAGCCGCCAGATCGCCGCCATGGTCAGGTGGTACGACACCATCCTCGCCATGCGGCAGCAGGGGGTGACCACCTTTATCGAGGTGGGGCCGAAAACCGTGCTCACCGGCCTGCTGAAGAAGATCCTGCCCAAGGGCCATGACTGCACCTGTCTGCAGGTGGAGGATTCCGCCTCGCTTGCGGTCTGTCTGGAAACCCTGCAGCGTTGAGACGGTAAGATCTTTGTCCATCCTGTTCCCCGGGCAAGGGAGCGGAAGGGCAGTATTTAAAATCTTGACATTCTGTTCATATCCAATTATTTTTCTTTGTTTACTGTGAGTAATCTGCCTTTCCGGCACCTCGAGAAGGCATTGTATAAAGAGACAGGATATTATGTTTGAAAATCTTTCGGATCGCTTACATAAGGTATTCAAAGACCTCCGCGGCCACGGCAAGCTTACCGACAAGAATATTGAGGATGCCCTGCGGGAAGTACGCATGGCCCTGCTTGAGGCGGATGTCAACTTCAAGGTAGTCAAGGAGTTTATTGCTGCCATCGGTGCGAAGGCCGTTGGGGTGGAGGTGCATGAAAGCCTCTCCCCCGGGCAGCAGGTTATCAAGATTGTCCATGAAGAGTTGATTGGCCTGCTGGGCGGCACCACGGCAGGGCTGGAGCTGGCCGGGAAAACGCCCGCCATTCTGATGATGGTGGGGCTTCAGGGTTCAGGCAAGACGACCTCGGCGGGAAAACTTGCCAAACTGCTGAAAAAACAGGGACGAAGGCCCTATCTGGTGCCTGCCGACATCTATCGCCCGGCGGCTATCGAGCAGTTGCATGTGCTTGGCCGGTCCATCGATGTGCCGGTTCATCCCTCGCAGACTGACCAGGATCCCGTCACCATATGTAAAAACGCGATTACCGTAGCGCAAAACAGCAATTATGACACCCTGCTGATCGATACCGCCGGCCGCCTGCATATCGATGAGAAGCTGATGGGCGAGCTGGCCCGCATCAAAGCGGCGGTAAACCCGGCGGAGATCCTGTTCGTGGCCGATGCCATGACCGGACAGGATGCGGTGACGGTTGCCGACAAGTTCAACCAGGATCTGGCCATCAGCGGCGTTATCCTGACCAAGATGGAGGGCGATGCCAGGGGCGGGGCGGCTCTTTCCATCGCCAACGTGGCGCAGCGGCCGATCAAGTTTATCGGTACCGGTGAGGATCTCGATGCCCTGGAGGTCTTTCATCCCGACCGCATGGCCTCACGTATTCTCGGCATGGGTGACGTGCTCACCCTGATTGAAAAGGCCGAAGAGGTGGTTGACCGCAAAAAAGCGGACAAGCTCGCCAGGAAGATCCAGAAAAGCACCTTCAGCCTGGAGGATTTTCTCGATCAGATCCAGCAGATCAAGAAGATGGGCAGTCTGGAACAGATCATGGGCATGATTCCGGGCCTGAACCGGATGCGGCAGCTCAAGGATATGCCCAAGCCGGATGAGAAGGAACTGGGCAAGGTTGAGGCGATTATCCGCTCCATGACCCTTGAAGAGCGGCGCAAATATCAGATTATCAATTCCAGCCGCCGGCTGCGGATCGCCAAAGGCAGCGGCACCAATGTGCAGGATGTGAACAAGGTCATCAAGAGCTACAGTGAGATGCTGAAGATGATGAAAAAGATGAAGGGAAAAGTCGGGGGCGTTACCGTGACCCCAGGCGGCCAGAAGCGGCGCAAACTGCCCAAAGGCATGTCCCGGTAAAATATAAGATAAAATAATAAGTGTTAAAGTCAATAAACAACCCCGGCACAGCCGGTTAAGGAGGAAAACAGAGTATGGCAGTAAGAATTCGTCTCACCAGACTGGGCAAGAAGAAAAAACCTTTCTATCGTATCGTTGTGGCAAATTCAGAGTCCAAGCGGGACGGCAAGTTTCTCGCCATTGTCGGAACCTATGACCCGATGCAGCAGCCTGCGGCACTCACCATTCAGAAGGATAAGCTGCAGAGCTGGCTGGATCAGGGCGCGCAGCCGACCGATACCGTGAAAAATCTTTTGAAAATGGCGGTAACTGCATAGTCTTTTGACTGTTTGGCAGAAAATTCCTATGAAAGAACTGGTAAACTTTATTGCAACATCGCTTGTTGACCAGCCGCAGGCGGTGGAGGTGAACGAAACTGCCCAGGAAGATGCGGTGGTGGTTGAACTCCGGGTGGCAAAGGATGACTTGGGCAAGGTCATCGGCAAGCAGGGGAGAACCGCCAGGGCTATCAGGGTTCTGTTGAGTGCCGCGGCAACACGGCAGAACAAGAGAGCCAGACTGGAAATTGTTGAATAATACGTCCCGGAGACGTAAACCGTTGAACAGCGAAGAAAATGCGCAGGCCGAGGGCCGGGAGTTGCCGGTTGGTGAAATCGGCAGGCCCCATGGCATCAAGGGAGAAATTAAAGTTTATCCCTATTCAGGTAATCCTGAAAATTTTAAATCATACAGGAAACTGATTGTTCAGCCCCCTGGAGAGGGCGCGGCGAGGTCATACGACCTTCACAGCTGCCGCAGCCAGGGGCAACTTGCCGTCATAAAGCTTGCCGGGGTTGATACCCGCAGCCAGGCCGAGTTGTTGGTAGGCAGCCAGGTTCTCATTGCCCACCACGAGATACCTGAGCTTACCGGGGATGAATTTTACTGGCACGATCTGCTGGGAATGGCCGTCGTTACTACCCAGGGGCGGCAGTTGGGCACGGTGAGCCGCTTGATGGCCACCGGGGCCCACGATATACTTGTGGTCGCAGACCGGGGCCGGGAGTATCTGATTCCTGCCCTGGATGAATTTGTGGTGGCCATCGACCCAGAGACCGCAACGATTACGGTTGATCCTCCGGAAGGACTCCTGGAAATGAACGACTGATGCGTTTTCATGTCCTGACCATTTTCCCGAATCTGCTGGAGTCGCCACTGCAGGAAGGCATTATCCGCCGGGCTCTGCTGGCCGGCCAGATTGAGGTTGAACTGGTCAATATCCGGGATTTTGCCACGGATAAGCATGCCATGACCGATGACCGGCCCTTTGGCGGCGGCGAGGGTATGGTCATGAAGCCGGAACCCCTGGCCGCGGCCATCCGGCAGACCAGGCTGGGGCATGAAAAAAGCCATGTGGTGCTGCTCTCGCCCCAGGGCAGACGATACAACCAGGAGGTGGCGGCGGAATTTTCCCGCCGGCAGGATCTGATTCTGATCTGCGGCCGCTATGAAGGGGTGGATGAACGGATCCGGCAGCATTTCGTCGATGAGGAGATTTCCATCGGCGATTATATCCTCACCGGCGGTGAACTGGCGGCCATGGTGATCATCGATTCCGTCACCCGGCTGCTGCCCGGGGTGCTCGGCTGCGAAGGGTCAGTTACCTGTGATACCTTCAGCAGAGGGGGGGTCAAGTATCCCCAGTACACCCGGCCCCGGGATTTTGAAGGATATGAGGTGCCGGAAGTGCTTCTTTCCGGTGATCACCTGAAAATAGCCGAGTGGCGGTTTGCGGCCGGGATCAGCATGACCCGGCAGAAACGTCCCGATCTGCTGGCGGCAATGACCTTCAGCAAAAAGGAACTGCAGGTGCTCAAAAAGCACGGCGTGCTGCTTGAAACAAAGTGCGAAGCGTGAAAGAGAAATCAGATGGCTCTGCAGCACATTGGCCGGTGCAGGTGGATGTTGCCCTGGTGCATTATCCTGTTTACAATAAGAATCAGGAAATCATCGGTTCGGCGGTAACCAATCTCGATATCCACGATATTGCCCGGGCCGGCAGGACCTTCGGGATCGGCACCTATTACATCGTCACCCCTTACCGGGATCAGCAGAAACTGGTGGGGGAGATTGTCAGTCACTGGCAGGACGGCTATGGGGCCCGTTACAACACGGACAGAAAAGAGGCCTTTGCCTCCATTAAGATTTGTGACGACCTGCAGAGCCTCTATGAGCTGGCGGCAGTGAACGGACACAAGCCGCTGGTGGTGGCCACCAGTGCCCGGGAGCATGCCAAAAGCATCTCCTTTGGCGCCATGCGGCAAAAGATACATGCCGGCACCCATGTGCTGCTTCTTTTCGGCACGGCCTGGGGGCTTACCGAGCAGGCCTTGGCGGGAGTGGACCACATGCTGCCCCCCATCAGCGGCTATGGCGATTACCGGCATCTCTCGGTGCGGTCGGCGGTGTCCATCGTGTTTGACCGCCTGCTGGGCAGACGTGAAGAATAAAGATGCATAAAAAAATATTTAACAGTGTATTTCAGCTAGAATTAACACCAGAAAAAACAGGAATAGAGCATTATGAATATGTTAGAGCGGATTGAAAAAGAGAACATGCGTTATGACATCCCCAAATTCCAGACCGGGGATACCGTCAGCGTTCACATTCGTATTGTCGAGGGCGCCAAAGAGAGGGTGCAGATTTTCAAGGGCGTTGTCATCGGCAGAAAACGCGGAACCATGGGCGCGAATTTCACCGTGCGCAAGATTTCCCACGGTGTCGGGGTGGAAAAGACCTTCCCCATTCATTCTCCCCGGGTGGAGAAAATCGAGGTGAACAGCCAGGGACGGGTACGGCGCTCCAAACTGTACTATCTCCGCAACCTGCGCGGCAAGGCTGCCAGAATCCGGGAGAAGGGTATTATTTAATTGTCGGCCGCGTTGCCTGCAGAGTGGGATACCTTTTCCTTTGAGCGTGAGCTGACCGGAAAAGGTGTCCTTCTGGTGGCCGGGGTGGATGAGGCCGGCCGGGGACCCTTGGCCGGCCCCGTTGTCGCTGCCTCGGTTATTCTGCCGGCCGATTGCCGGTATTCTCTCTTTCAGGATTCAAAAAAGCTGACCGAGAAACAGAGAGATACCCTGTTTGCGACCCTGACCGGCATGGGGATTCCCATTGGCGTCGGGGTCGCATCCCCTGAGGAGATTGACGAGATCAATATCCTGCAGGCGTCATTGCTTGCCATGAAAAGGGCTGTGCTCGAGCTGCCCGCCATGCCTGATTTCCTTCTTGTTGACGGTAAGTTTACCGTTCCTCTCCAAGTGAACCAGCAAGCGCTTGTCAAAGGTGAATCCAAGAGCGCTTCCATCGCTGCCGCCTCCATTGTCGCCAAGGTGACCCGGGATAAAATCATGCGGGATTATCACGCCACCTATCCCTGCTATAATTTCGAGAAACACAAGGGGTATCCGACAAAAGAGCATAGAGACCTGCTGAGACAATTCGGTCCCTGCGAGATCCACCGCAAGACCTTCAGCGGGGTGCAGGAGCTGCTGGCTGGGTAATGGGCAAGGGCGATCATGAGCCGACACCGGCAGAGCATCGGAAAAGAGGGCGAGGAAATCGCCCGTAAGTATCTGGAAAAGCGCGGCTATAAAATCGTCACGGCAAATTACCGGACACGGCACGGTGAAATCGATCTGATTGCCCGGGATGGGGCGACCCTGGTCTTTATCGAGGTGAAGACCCGCACCCAGGAAAGGTTCGGTTCCCCCCTTGCGGCCCTGACCGCCAGGAAATGCCTGAATATTTCCAGGGTGGCGCTGCACTATCTGATCACCCACGGCGGCACGGAGCAGCCGGCCCGTTTTGACGTTGTCTCGGTGCGGCCGGGAGAAACGGCGGAAGTAGAGCTTGTGCAGAACGCCTTTGATCTCAGTCCGTGAAGGCCGGAAATGCGGAGGCCGGAAGCCAGGAGCAAGAGTAAAAGGTAAGGGAATCTGTTTTCTGGTTTCTGTCTCCTGAATTCCACGACGGAGATCATGGCGGCAGCCATGTCACAAAAATCCCGCTATGACGGCATAATAAACCAAGTCAGGAAGTTGCATTATCTATGAAACCGCTGGCCATCACAATGGGCTGCCCGGTGGGGATCGGCCCGGAAATCATTCTCAAGTTTTTTGCCGGGGCAGGCCATGTTGCCGCCGATTCCCCGGTAGTGGTGGTGGGGGATCCCGAGGTGCTCAGGTGGTGCAGCCGAAAGCTTGCGATTCCGGCCAGGGTTGTCGACTGGCAGCCCGGTGATGAGGTGGAGCCCCGAGTCATCCCCGTTCTGCGGCCAACTGATTTTCCTGATCTTGAGCAGGCAAGCCTCAGCTGGGGCCGGCCGGACATTCAGACCGGCAGGGCCATGGCGCGCTGTATCGAGACCGCCGTGCAGCTGATCCGGCAGCAGGTTTTCAGCGGCATGACCACCTGTCCCATTACCAAAAAAGCCCTCAATGAGGCGGGCTACGCCTTTCCGGGCCACACCGAGATGCTGGCCTCCCTCTGCGAGAGTAGTGACTATGCCATGATGATGGCCGGCACCAGGCTGCGGGTCACCCTGGTTACCATCCATACCCCGCTTGCTGCCGTGCCCCGGGCCTTGACCCCTGAAAAAATCGATAAACTGATTGCCATGACCGCAAGATCCCTGCAGCAGGATTTTGCCATTGCCGTGCCTCGCCTGGCGGTGGCGGCGCTCAATCCCCATGCCGGCGAGGACGGCATGTTCGGTGACGAGGAAGAGACCCTGATCCGCCCGGCCGTCCAGCGCGCCCAGCGGGCCGGCTGGCAGATCAGCGGCCCCTATCCGGCCGACACGGTTTTTCACAAGGCCGTGTCCGGGGAGTTTGACGCCGTGGTGTGCATGTATCATGACCAGGGGCTGATTCCCTTCAAGCTGCTGCATTTCAAGGATGGGGTGAATGTGACCATCGGCCTGCCCATTGTCCGGACCTCGGTGGACCACGGCACGGCCTACGATATCGCAGGCCAGGGCAAGGCCGATCCGGCCAGTCTCGCCGCGGCGGTGGCCATGGCGAAAGAGATCATTGCCAACCGGAGCGGCAGCGCGCCATGACCAAGGGCATCGGCCTCTGCGGCAGCCATCGCACCGGCAAAACAACCCTGGCCCGGGAGATTGCCGGGCGCAGCGGCCTGGAATTTCTGCAGACCACCACCAGCGAGGTGTTTAGCCGCCATGGCCTGGACCCTTCCGCGGCCATGGATTTCCATACCCGCCTCTGGATCCAGCACAAGGTGGTGGAGGCGGCGGAAAAGGTCTGGCAAGGCGCCGCAGGCCCTTTTATCAGCGACCGGACCCCCCTGGACATGATGGCCTATACCCTGGCTGATATCCAGGGTGGCACAGCGGTCGATTTTGCCGAACTGGAAAGCTATCTGGATCACTGCTTTGCGGTGACAAACAGCTTCTTTTCGGACCTGGTGGTGATCCAGCCGGCCATTCCCCTGGTGCATGAACAGGGCAAGGCGGCCCTGAACCTTTCCTACATGGAGCACCTGAACGTGCTGGTCAAGGGGCTCTGTTGTGATGAGCGGCTGTGCTGCCGGTTTAGCCTGCTGAGCCGAGGTATTGTTAATCTGGACCAGCGGGCCGGGGAGGTACTGAAATTAATCTGAAGGCTGATGATCACCAGTTATTAAATGCTGGAATTCCTTGATGTTGAATGGTAGAATAGCCCTGGCAGCCAATTTTATTAAAAAATTTCAATCCTTATGCGATGCTGAAAAAAAATCCTTCCCTACATTCTCCCTGGAAAAGGCACCTGGCTTCCGCCGGGGTAATAGGCCTGTCAATGCTGTTTTTCCTCGGCAACAGCTCATGCTCAGGCGGCAGCCAGGCCACGGGCCCTACCCTGAAAGCCGGTGAATCCGTCACTGCCGAAAGCAGCGAAGAGCCCGCTGATTCCGCCTGCTCCTACTTTTATTTTCTCTGGGGTAAATCCGCCGAGGCCGAAGAAAAGTACGAAGAGGCCATGGAGGCTTATGAAAAGGCCCTGGTCTGCGATCCCCAGGCCGTCTATGTGAACCAGAAACTGGCTGTTCTGCTTTTCAACATGGGCAAAAAGGAGCAGGCCATTGTTCAGCTGGAGAAGATGATCGAGGAGGATCCGGCCAATATCCAGAACAGACTGCTGCTGGGCAATGTTTACAGCTCCATGGGCCAGCATGATCAGGCCCGAGCCGTGTATGAGGCGATCCTGAAGATCGCCCCGGATGACCCCCAGGCCTTACTCATGCTCGGCGCCCTTTCCGCCAGTGACCGGGATTACCAGGAGGCCCAGAAGATGCTGGAGAAACTGGTGGCGGTGGACGACAAGTCCTATGCCGGTTACAGCTATCTGGCCAAGTTGTACCGGGAACTCAACTATTACGACAAGGCCATGGAGGCCTATGACAAGGCGCTGACTTTGAACTGGTCGCCCATGCTGGCCTATGAGGCTGCGGATCTCTATGAATACCGGCAGAAGTATGACGAGGCCGCGGCGATTTATAAGCGGCTGCTGGAGGATGACGAGGCAAATACCAAAATCCGGGGCCGCCTGGCACGCCTGTATATCATGCAGGGCAAAGTCGACGCAGCGCTGGCCGAGTTGAATGAGCTGAAAAATTACACCACGGAAACGGCGGTTGTCGATCTGGCCATTGGCCGGGTGCTGCTGGATGAAAAACGGTACCCCGAGGCCATCGCCCTTTTTGAGAAGATGCTCACCCAGGATGAGAACAAGGATGTGGCCAGATCAATGCTTGCCCTGACCTATTACGAGTCCGGTGACACGAATAAGGCCAAGACGATTTTGCAGGAGGTGCCGGTCACCAGCAAGGATTACGAGGAATCGATTCTGATGCTGGCCCAGATCCTGCTCGGTGAAAAAGACAACCAGCGAGCCGCCACTCTTTTACGCAGTGTCATTGCCGGTGAGGATACCCGGCGGCCTGCTTTTTACTTTCTCCTGGCCAGTCTGCTGCGGGAGGAGGGGGATCCGGCGGCCGGCCGCGAAGTTTTCAATCAGGCCATGCTGGCCTTTCCGGAAAATCCCAGGGTCGTTTTCGAATACGGCCTGTATCTCGACCGGATCGGCGCCCCTGATGAGGCAGTGGCCAAGATGGAGCAGGTGCTGTCCCTTACGCCGGACGATGCCTATGCCCTGAATTATGTGGGCTATACCTGGGCGGACCGGGGCATCAACCTGGAAAAGGCCCTGGAGTACGTCAAACGGGCGGTGGATCTCAAGCCTGATGACGGGTTTGTCCGCGATTCCCTGGGCTGGGTCTATTTCAAGATGGCCAGGTACGGGGAGGCGGTCAAGGAACTTGAGGTTGCCGCAGGCATGCAGTCCGATGACCCGACCATTCAGGAGCATCTCGGCGATGCCTATCAGCAGGCCGGCGAGCTGCAGAAGGCGGTGGAGGCCTACGGCAAGGCCGTGAGCCTGTATACCGATGAAGTGAAAAAGGCCCATGCCCTGGCTGCGATGAAGGCTCTGCAAAACCGTGACAAAAAGGATTAACAGCAGCAGGCGGGAGCGGGCAGGGCGCTGGCAGGGGGCTGTTCTCTGCCTTTGTCTTTTCTGTCTGGCCGGTTGTGCCGCGCTGCCCGGCATGGAAGAAATCTCGGCCCGGGAAAAGGAGCGGCTCACCCAGGAGTTCAGGGAAATCGTTGCGGGGCAGCAGTTGTGCAACTGCTGTCTCGATGCCCAGGCCACGGTTTCCTTTTCCTCGATCTGGCAGAAAGGAACCCTCAGCGGTTACCTGCAGGCCATGTCCCCCTCTTATCTGAAATTTCTTGCCGTCAACCCGCTTGGACAGACCCTGGCCATCCTGGTCACGGACGGGGATTCCTTCCGTTATGTGCCGGTTTTTGAATCCAAACAGTATGAAGGCAAGGTGACGGGCACCACCTATGCAAAATATGCCCCGGCCGGCTTTCTGCCGGAGCATGGTTTCTACTGGCTGATCGGCAGGCTCTATCCCGGCAAAATCAAGATTCTGGATGTGACCCGTGACGGGCAGGGGCAGGGGTACTGGTTTGCCATCAGCTACGGCAACGGCACGAGGAGTCTGGTCCTGCTTGACGAGCAGCGGCGCGTGCTTCGCCGCCATATTGTGATTAATGACCAGGATGAAAAAATTTTCAACGTGCTCTATGACGAATATACGGCAGGTGACTGCCCATTACCCGGCAAAGTCACCGTTACCGCTTTGGCCCATAACAGCACCATGGAGATCCGTCTTACCGACTGGCTGGAGTCCCCCTCCTTTTCACTGGATGATTTCACCTATGATGCCCCTCCCTCCTTTGACCGAGTAGTGGTTCAGTGAATCCTGATTATTTCCTGCCCCTGGTCCGCAAACCCGGGCGATACAGCGGCAATGAATTCAATAGCATAAAAAAGGATTGGCAGAAGACGGATCTGCATGTGGTGCTCTGCTTTCCTGATCTCTATGAAATCGGCATGTCCCATCAGGGGCTGCAGATTCTCTATCAGCTGCTTAACAGCCGGGCGGATCTGCTGGCTGAGCGGGTATATGCCCCGGATATTGATCTGGAAAAACTGCTGGCCGAAAGCGATACCCCGCTCTTTGCCCTGGAGTCGCGCCGGCCGGTGGCGGATTTTGACATGCTGGGCATTACCCTGCCCTATGAGCTCTGCTATTCCAATATTCTGACCATCCTTGCCCGCAGCGGCCTGCCCTTTTTTGCCAGTGAGCGCAATGAAGAGCATCCTCTGGTCATTGGCGGCGGCCCCTGCGCCTTTCATGCCGAGCCGGTGGCCGATTTCTTTGATGCCATCCTGCTGGGCGACGGGGAAGAGGCCATCTTTGACATTGCCGACCTGCTGGTTGCGGCAAAAAAAGAGAAATGGAGCCGGGCCCGGCTGCTGGAGGGGCTGACGGGCATAGCCGGGGTGTATGTGCCTTCCTTTTTCCGTCCCGAGTATGATGACCAGGGCAATTTTGCCGGGATGACCCCTTTAAAAAACGGCTATGAGACTGTCCGGCGGCGGGTGCTGCCCAGCCTGGCCGGCGATGCCTCCCATGCCCCGCTGGTGCCCCTGTTTAAAATCGTCCATGACCGGCTGGGTATTGAAATTGCCAGGGGATGCACCCGCGGCTGCCGTTTCTGCCAGGCCGGGATCATCTACCGGCCGGTGCGGGAGAGAAGCCCCCGGGAGGTCCTGCGGCTGGCCGAGTCCGGCATTGCCGCCACGGGTTTTGAAGAGATCGCCCTGTTGTCGCTGTCCAGCGGCGATTACGCCTGCCTGGCGCCGCTGCTCACCGAACTGATGGATACCTTTGTGCCGAAAAAAGTTTCCGTGTCCATGCCCTCCATGCGGGTGGGCACCCTGACGCCGGAGATCATGCGGCAGATCAAGCGGGTGCGCAAAACCGGCTTTACCGTGGCGCCGGAGGCCGGCACCGACCGGCTGCGGCGGGTCATCAACAAGGGCATCACCGAAGAAGACCTGCTGGCCACCTGCAGATCGGCCTTTGCCCTGGGCTGGAAACTGATCAAGTTCTATTTCATGTTCGGCCTGCCCACGGAAACCGAGGAAGATCTGGCGGCCATCGGCGAACTCGCCCGTAAGGCCATGGCCCAGGGCCCCGGCAAAAGGGCCAATATCACGGTCAGCGCCTCCACCTTTGTGCCCAAGCCCCATACCCCCTTCCAGTGGGAGCCGCAGCTGAACATCGAGGAGGGTTTTGCCCGGATCGATTTTCTGAAGAAAGACCTGCGGGACAGGCGAATCCAGCTGCGCTGGGGTGATACGCGCCAGAGTTTTCTGGAAGGGGTCATGTCCCGGGGCGACCGCGGGCTGGCCAAACTGATCGTTGCCGCCTGGCGCATCGGCGCCCGGTTTGATGCCTGGACCGACCACATCAATGTAGACATCTGGCGGCAGGCGGCCGCCTCCCTTGGCCTGGACCTGGGGCATTACCTCAGACGCCGCGGCTTTGCTGAGCCGCTGCCCTGGAGTCATCTCGATGTGGGCCTTGACCCCGATTTTTTCAGACAGGAGCTGGCCAAGGGACTGGCCGAGGGGTACACCCCGGACTGCCGCACCAACGGCTGCCAGCAGTGCGGGCTCTGTGATTTTAAACAGATCAGGCCGGTGGTAAACGCAAGCAGCCAGGACAACGGGGGGCAAGAGAGGGGTGAGGCTCCAGCGGACCAACCGCAGCCGGCAGCCCATTTTTTCTACCGGTTTGCCTATCAGCGGACCGGCAGGGCGCGTTTTATCAGCCATCTCGAGCTGCTCCAGCTCTTTTTCCGCACCTTTGCCCGGGCGGATCTGCCGCTCAATTTTTCCCAGGGCTTTAATCCCAGTCCCAAGGTTTCTTTCAGTCCGGCCCTGCCCCTGGGCACCGAGAGCCTGGCGGAATACCTGGTTATCGACACCCATGAGCCCCTGGCTGATCCGGCCCGGTGGCTGGAAAGGCTGAACCGGCAGCTGCCCGAGGGGCTGGCCATCACCGCCATCGTTGCCTGCGATGAAAAGAATATTCCTGAAAAGGTCGAAAATGTTTATCTTATAGATGTTGAAGGCGAAATTGACCGGGAAAAGGCTCGCGCCTTCATGGTGAGCGCAAGTTTCCCGATCAAGGTGGTCAGAAAGAACAGAGAGCGGGAGATCGATGCCCGGCCCCAGGTTGCCGCCCTTGATGTGCGCGCGGACGGCAGGCTGAGATTGGCCCTGATTAACGAAATATGCAAGGCGGGTCTGAAACCTCTGGAGATTGTCTCCGCTGTTTTCTCTTGCCAGGAAAAAGAGCTTCAGCAGGCGCGCGTGCTGAAAATTGAAGAAAGAGTAATCCGCTAATGGCAACTGATTTAATCATCAATGCAACGTCCTTCGAGATCCGCATTGCCTTGATCGAGCACGGCAATCTGGTGGAGTTTTATCTGGAGCGGCCGACTGAGAAGGGGCTGGTCGGCAATATTTACAAGGGAAAGGTCGTCCGCGTCCTGCCCGGCATGCAGGCCGCCTTTGTCGATATCGGCCTGGAGCGTACCGGGTTTCTCTATGTGGATGATATCCATGTCAACCGGGCTGATTTTGAAAAACGCTACCAGAATCCGGATGAGGAGGAGTGCTGCTGCAATGAGGCCCCTGAATCCCTGAGCAACAGGGTCCCCGGCAAAAGTATCGATGACCTGCTGGTGGAAGGCCAGGAGCTGCTGGTGCAGATCTGCAAGGAGCCCATGGGCAGCAAGGGGGCCAGGCTGACCGGCCATATCACCCTGCCCTGCCGTAATCTGGTTTTCATGCCCATGACCGACCATATCGGCGTGTCAAGAAAGATCGAGGATGAGGAGATCAGGGAAAATCTGCGGAATGACATTGAGAAGCTGCGGCCGGCCGGCACCGGCTTTATCGTCAGGACCGTGGCCGAAGGGGCAAGCAATGAGGAGCTGGAGGCGGACATGGAATTTCTGCTGCATCTGTGGAGCGAAATTCTTGACCGGGAGGGCAAGGCCCGCTGCATGACCCTGGTTTACGAGGATCTGGATATCATCCTGCGGGTGGTGCGCGACATCTTTTCACCAAACATTGACCGGGTGGTGGTGGATGACCGGCGGACCTACGAGCGGGTTATTAATTTTGTCGAAACCTTTGTACCTCATCTGCGTGCCAAGGTGCACCATTACGACAGCAAAATTCCGATCTTTACCGCCTATGGGGTTGAGATGGATATCAACCGGGCCCTGGCCAGAAAAATCTGGCTGCGCTGCGGCGGCTATATCATCATCGAGGCCACCGAGGCGCTCACCGTCATCGATGTCAACACCGGTCGCTATGTGGGCAAGACCGACCTGGAGGAGACGATTTTCAAGACCAATATGGAGGCGGTGAAGGAGATTGCCTATCAGCTGCGTCTACGCAATATCGGCGGCATCATTATCATCGACTTTATCGACATGGAAAGCGAGGAGCACCGGGAAGAGGTTTTCCGGGTTTTGCATGAGGCGGTCAAAAAGGACAAGAGCCGCATCAATATCCTGAAATTTTCCGAATTCGGGCTGATTCAGCTCACCCGCAAGCGCAACCGGGATGATCTGACCCGCATCATGTGTGAGCCCTGCCCCTGCTGCAGCGGCTCGGGCCGGATCAAATCTGCCCGGACAACCTCCTATGAAATTTTTCGCACCATTGCCAGGGATGCCGACAAGATGAAGGCCTCAACGGTAACCGTTAACGTCAACCCCAAGGTGGCGGCGATGATGCTCAAGGATGAGGCGGTTACCATCAAGAATCTTGAAGACGAGATCAAAATGACCCTGGTTATTTTCCCCAACCGGGAGCTGCATGTGGAAAAATACGAGATCAGCTGGGATACGGGGAAGTAGGGGGGACATGAGTGTCTGAAGTACTTGAACTGCAGAGGTGATGTTTTGTAATAAAATCAAACTTGACAAATTTGTCCATTATGGTAATTATGACTGTTTCCGTGACTTAGATATAACTCCTGCCTGTTGGGAGCCGGGTTGACTTCGGCCCCGGCGCAGGAGATACAGATCATTTTTCGTTTTGGTGTTGGAGGAAGAAATGTACGCGATTATTCGTACCGGCGGTAAACAGTATCAGGTGGCAGCAGGCGAGCGTCTTCGGGTTGAAAAGCTTGTCGGCGAGGTAGGCGATACCGTGGAGTTGAATGATGTTTTGCTGGTGGCTGAAGGCGAGACCGTTAAAGTTGGTCAGCCCGCAGTTGCCGGCGCCAAGGTGACGGCCCGCATCGTTGAGCAGGGCAAAGGCAAGAAGGTCCTGGTCTTCAAGAAGAAACGCCGCAAAGGCTACCAACTGATGAGAGGCCATCGTCAGCTCTATACCGCATTGGAAATTAAAGAGATTTCATTATAACGTTACCTACGGATCAGCGGGAAAGCGGTTGTCTCCCCGTATCCGTTTTTTATTGAAGAGGTCAAACTGTGGCACATAAGAAAGCAGGTGGTAGTTCAAAGAACGGCAGAGACAGTAATTCCCAGCGGCGTGGAGTAAAAAGATTCGGCGGCCAGATTGTCAGGGCCGGCAATATCCTGGTACGCCAGCTCGGCACCAGAATTCATCCGGGCTCCAATGTCGGCCTGGGACGTGATTATACCCTCTATGCCAAGGTTGATGGGATTGTCACCTATGAGAAGTTCGGGAAAGACCGCAAAAGAGTGAGCGTTTATCCTGTAGAAGCTGTTTAAAGGCTTTTTGATGTTTCACTCCGTTGTGGTGGCGTTTTTTTATGGCATTCGTTGATGAAGCCAAATTTTTTGTCAAGGCCGGGGACGGAGGAAACGGATGCATCAGCTTCCGCCGCGAGAAATTCGTCCCTAAAGGCGGACCGGACGGCGGAGACGGTGGCCGCGGTGGTTCGGTCATTATTGAGGCCTCCACTCGGCTGACCTCCCTCATCGATTTTCGTTACCGTTCCCACTTCATTGCGGAAAACGGCACCGGCGGCAAGGGCAAAAAACAGCATGGCAAAAAGGGGAGCGATCACCTTTTTTATGTGCCGGTCGGCTCGATTATCAAGGATGCCGAGAGCGGCGAGGTGATCGCCGATCTGGTGCGGGAGCATGAACGGATTGTCGTGGCCAAAGGCGGCAAGGGCGGCGGCGGCAATGTGCATTACGCCACCTCCACCAACCGGGCGCCGAGAAGAGCGGGTAAGGGAGAACCCGGAGAAGAGCACTGGCTCCTCATTGAACTGAAACTCCTGGCTGATGTCGGATTGATCGGCCTTCCCAACGCAGGAAAATCAACCCTGCTTTCCAGACTATCTGCCGCTAATCCCAAGGTGGCAGCCTACCCCTTTACCACTCTTGAACCCCAGCTGGGCGTCCTGCAGTTCGATGACGGCCGGCATTGTATTATCGCCGATATCCCTGGGCTCATTGAAGGCGCCCACGAGGGAGCCGGGCTGGGCCATAAATTTCTGCGCCACATTGAAAGGACCCGTATTCTGCTGCAGGTGATCGACGGCACCGGTCAGGAAAGTGATGACCCGGTTGCACAGTATCATGTGCTGGAGCGCGAACTGCAGCTTTATAATGAGCAGCTCATGGGGCGCAAACGCCTGGTGCTGCTCAATAAAATAGACCTTTTTGACGGTGACGCCCATCTTGACGAACTGCGGGCGAGGTTCCGCAGTGAAGGCATTGAGGTGCTGCCCATTTCCGCCGCCACCGGCGAGGGGCTCGGCGTGTTGCAAGAGAGAATCGCTCAGCTGTTGCAGGATATTGAAGAGCAAAGCCCGGCAGAAGAATATGACGTTTCAGGTTCCGCAGGATAAAGGCATCGAATTACGCAAGAGCTTCCTCCAGTCGGCCAGGCGGGTGGTGGTCAAGGTGGGAAGCGCCGTGCTCACCACCGGGACGGGTCTGAACCAGCATGTCCTGGAAAACCTGGCCAGGGAATTAACTTTTCTGCGTGACAGCGGCCGGGAGGTGATCCTGGTCAGTTCCGGAGCCGTGGCCTCGGGCCGGAAAAAACTCGGTCTTGATAACCGGGTGCTCAGGATGCGGGAAAAGCAGGCCGCCGCCGCCGTGGGCCAGTCGAGCCTCATGCGCTGCTACGAGGACCTGTTTGAACGTTATGAGCAGAAGGTTGCCCAGGTTCTGCTCACCCATGATGATCTTGCCCACCGCGACCGTTATCTCAATGTCAGAAATACCATGTCCACCCTGTTTGAATGGGGTATCCTGCCGATTATCAATAAAAACGATACGGTGTCGGTAAAAGAGCTGCGTTTCGGCGACAACGACACCCTGGGGGCCATGGTCACCAATCTGATCGACGCCGATGTCTTTATCTGCCTCACCGATGTGGACGGCCTCTATACCGGCAATCCCTGCACCAATCCCGAGGCCCGCCGGGTGCATACCGTGGCGGAAGTCGATGCGGAGGTGGAGAACATGGCCGGCAATCTCTGCGGCTCGGCTCTCGGCACCGGCGGCATGCGCAGCAAGATTCTCGCGGCCAGGATGGTGGCGGCCCGGGGCGGCTGCTCCCTGATCGGACCGGGCCGGGAGCCGGAGATTCTGCAGCGGCTTTTCGCCGGGGAACCGGTGGGCACCTTTTTTCTGCCCAAACCCCAGAAACTGGCCAGCCGCAAGCACTGGATCGCCTATACCCTGCGGCCCAAGGGGTTTCTCGTATTAGACGACGGGGCCTGCCGCGCCCTGCTGGACAAGGGGAAAAGCCTTTTGCCCTCCGGCATCCGCGAAGTGAAAGGCAAGTTCCGGGTGGGTGATCCCGTGCATTGTCTGAATGCCGGCGGGCGGGCCATTGCCGCGGGGCTGGTCAATTACAATTCCTCTGACATCGAAAAAATTCACGGACGCCATACCTCCGAGATTGAAGAGATTCTCGGCTTCAAGGACAGCGACGAGGTGGTGCACCGGGACAATCTGGTTATGCTTTAGTGAGGAGTAAGGAGTTAGGAGTAAGGAGTAAGGAGAAAAACCTTTACTCTATCTTTTCACTCCTCCCTCCTCCCTCCTCACTCCTAACTCCTTACTTCTCACTCCTCACTGCAAAGGGGACAGACATGAACGCCATACAGGAAACCATTCAAACCATGGCCGTTGCGGCCAAGCAGGCTGCGCACAAGCTGATCGGCCTTTCCACCGAGCGCAAGAACCGCGTGCTGCTGCGCATGGCGGAAGCCCTGGCGGAGCAGCAGGAGTTCATCCGCGGCGAAAACGCCAAGGATCTGGAGGCAGGCCGCCAGAAAGGACTGTCGAGCGCCATGCTGGATCGCCTCAACCTGTCCGACAAGGTCATGGCCTCCATGATCGGCGGCCTGAAAGAGGTTGCCGCCCTGCCGGATCCGGTGGGCGAGGTGACGGAAATGATCAAGCGGCCCAACGGCATCATGGTCGGCCGCATGCGCATCCCCCTGGGCGTGATCGGCATGATCTACGAATCCCGGCCCAATGTCACCGTTGATGCGGCGGCCCTGTGTCTCAAGGCGGGCAACAGCATCCTGCTGCGGGGCGGCTCCGAGGCCATTCACTCCAACCTGGCCCTGGCCAGGGTGCTGCAGGACTGTCTGGCTGCGGAAAATATCGATGCCGCGGCCATCCAGGTGATCCCGGTCACCGACCGGGAGGCGGTGACCTACATGCTGGGGCTGGAGGAGCAGATTGATCTGATCATCCCGCGGGGCGGGGAGGGGCTGATCCGCTTTGTCGCGGAAAATTCCCGCATCCCGGTGCTCAAGCATTACAAGGGGGTCTGCCATGTCTTTGTCGATGACACCGCGGACCACGACATGGCGATCAACATTGTCATGAACGGCAAGGTGCAGCGGCCCGGGGTGTGCAACGCCCTGGAGGCGCTGCTGGTGCATGAAAAGATAGCCGCAGATTTCCTGCCCAAAGCGGGTGAGGCCCTGGCCAAGGCCGGGGTGGAGATCCGGGGCTGCCCCAAAACCTGTGCTCTGCTGCCCTATGCCAAACCCGCCGCGGACAGTGACTGGGGCATGGAGTTTCTGGATCTGATCCTGGCGGTGAAGGTGGTGCCGGATCTGGAGAGCGCCATGCAGCACATTGTCACTTACGGCTCCCAGCACACCGAGGTCATTGTCACCAACAGTTACGCCAACGGCCAGCGCTTTCTGCGGGAAGTGGATGCCTCGGCGGTGATGATCAACGCCTCCACCCGTTTCAGCGACGGCGGCCAGTTCGGCCTGGGCGCCGAGATCGGCATCAGCACCACCAAGCTTCATGCCTACGGGCCCATGGGCCTCAAGGAACTGACCACCAGAAAATTCATCGTTTATGGCGAGGGCCAGGTAAGGGCTTAGTTGCCAGAAACCAGGAGACAGAATATAGGAGATAGAAGGAAAAAACGAAATCATCATGAATGCTTCCACCAGTTATTCTGACTCCTGACTCCTGACTTCTGGCTCCTGACCCCTGCTATGCAAAAGATCGGCCTGTTCGGCGGCACCTTTGATCCGGTCCATCATGGACACCTGGCAGTGGGACGGGCCGCGCTCCAGCAGCTTGGCTTTGCCACCCTCTACTTTATCCCCGCCTCCTCGCCGCCGCATAAGCCGGAGCAGCTCATCACCCCCTTTGCCCACCGGGTGGCCATGCTGCGGCTGGCGGTGCAGGGCGAACCCCGGTTCGTCGTCTCTGACATCGAAGGGCTGCGCAGCGGCCCTTCCTACACCATCGACACCCTGTTGCAGTTTCGCCGGGACCTGGGGCCGGAGGCGGATTTCTATTTTATCATCGGCCTTGACGCCTTTGCCGACCTCACCAGCTGGAAGAGGTATGAAGAGCTGCTGCGCAGAACCTCCTTTGTGGTGATCGCCCGGCCATCCCACGGCTGCCGGACGGTGGCCCAGGTGGTTGCCGAATCCTTTCCCGGCTATCAGCAGGAGGCGGAGGGGATCTGGGGCCGGCAGGGAAGCAACCGTATTTACGCCCTGGAGATGGAGCCGGTGCCGGTTTCCTCATCCCTGATCCGCGACAGATTGCGCCAGGGTGAGCCGATTGACGATTTGAGCCCGGCAGGCGTGGTGGACTACCTGCAGCGCCACCGGCTTTTTCCCGCGGCAGAAAAAAAAGGGGGGGAGATCTGAAATTGCCCGGCCATCAGATTTTTTGCGGATCGCCGTTGTGTTCCGCGTCCTCGATCAGGCAGCTGCTGTCGACAAAGGCATAGGCGCTGTGCTTGTGGATGGACTCGAAGCTTTCCACCCCGACCGAGAACCAGGAGATCTCCGGGCGGGCGTGGGCCAGTTCCGCCACCTTGCGCACCACATCCTCGACAAACATGGGGTTGTTGTAGGCCTGTTCCGTGACGAATTTCTCATCCGGCCGCTTGAGGATGGAGAACACCTCGCATGACACCCCGGATTCCACCAGGCTGATCAGCTCCTCCACCCAGATGAAACTCTTTGATTTGATATTGAGATTGATTTCCGCCCGCTGGTTGTGGGCCCCATACCGGCTGATTTCCTTGGAGCAGGGGCACAGCGTGGTGCTGGGCACCCAGACCGACAGGATAAAATCCTCGCCCTCGCCGATGCCCCCGGTAAAACGGCAGGTGTACTCCATCAGGCCGGGAGTTTGCGTCACCGGCGCCTTTTTTTCCAGGAAATAGGGGAAGGTCATCTCCAGGTGGGCGGAGTTGGCCTGCAGCTGGTCCTTTATCTCCTGCAGCAGTTTCGGGAAGATGGAGACGCTCATCTCCTCCTGGTATTTGTTCAACACGGCCAGAAAGGTGGAGACGCAGGTTTCCCGGTAATCCCTGGGCAGGTTGACCTGGAGCGTGATGCTGGCCACGGTGTCCTGCAGCCCGCCTGCTTTTTCCCGGACCTTCACCGGGTAGCGGATGTTCTTGATGCCTAGGGTTTTCAGTTTCATTTGACAGCCTTTTTACCTTTTTTTACCTGCATCGCCAACAGGTTTTTGCAGCCGGCGGATTTCTGGATCGCCATTCTTTCCCGGACATGCTCTTAACAATGGATATTGAAGTTCTTTGCAGTCAGCCCAAAATGTGGTAATTTGCCCCGGTATTTTTATGTGTATTTTTGGTGTGTGCGCAATGGCCGATGAAAAGGTACGAATAGACAAGTGGCTGTGGGCTGCCCGGTTTTTTAAGACCAGGTCCCTGGCCGCCGCAGCGGTGACCGGCGGTCATGTGCATGTGAACGGCGCCAGGGTCAAGGCGGCCCGGGCCGTGGCCATCGGCGATGAACTGCGGATTGTCAGAAATGATGAGGAGTTCGTGGTCCTGGTCCAGGTACTTTCCGACAAACGGGGGCCTGCCACGGTGGCGCACACCCTCTATGCAGAGACCGAAGAAAGCAGGGCCGCCCGGGAAACCCAGGGGACGGAACGCCGCCTGATGAATCTGGGGCGGTCTTTCCCGCCGCCGAAACGGCCGGGGAAAAGGGACAGGCGGCTGATCCGCAAATTTACGAAAAAGGCATGAGGCATAGGGAAGTGAGGAGTGAGGAGAATAAGGCAAGAGGGTAGGGGCAGGCCTTGTGCCTGCCCTTGTTGCGGCGGGCATAAAATCCGCCCCTGCATATCCTCCTTATGCCTGTTGCCTATCAATATAAATACAGGGAGAACGTTATGAAAAAAGCAGAAAGGGCGCTCATCAGCCTGACGGATAAATCAGGGATCGAAGGTTTTGCCAGGGAGCTGGAAAGTCTGGGCATCGAGATTCTTTCCACCGGCGGCACTGCCAAGAAAATGCGGGACAGCGGCATCAAAGTCAAGGATGTCTCCGAGTTCACCGGCTTTCCCGAGATGCTTGACGGCCGGGTGAAGACCCTTCATCCCAAGGTGCACGGCGGCATTCTGGCCCAGAAAACCAATCCGGATCATCTGCGGCAGATGCAGGAGCACGGCCTGCAGGCCATTGATATCGTGGCGGTCAACCTCTACGCCTTTGACAAGGCCACGGCCGACCCCAACTGCACCCTGGCCAACGCCATAGAAAACATTGATATCGGCGGCCCGACCATGCTCAGGGCCGCGGCCAAGAATTTCCAGGATGTGACGGTCATTGTTGATCCCGCCGATTATCCGGTGGTCATCGCTGAAATCAAAGCCCAGGGCAATACCACCCTGAAAACCCGCTTCCGGCTCTGCGCCAAGGTCTTTGCCCTGACCAGCAGATACGACACGACGATTTCCGCCTGGCTGGATAAGGTCGATGTTGATAAAAATCCTCATTTTGCCTGAGGAGAGACCATCATGAAAATGGCAGTTCTTCTTTCCGGCAGCGGCCGGACCCTGGATAATTTCCATGAGCGGATCGCCGCCGGCACCATGCAGGGCAGCATCGCGCTGGTCGTCTCCAATGTGAAAGACGCCCTGGGCCTGCAAAAAGCCCGCAACTACGGCTACCCGGCCTTTCATGCCGCCGACAATGCCGTTATCAATCAGCTGATCATCGATCATGGGGCGGAACTGATTCTGCTGGCCGGGTTTCTCAAGCTGTATACCCCCCCCGCGCAGCTGAAAAAAAATGTGCTCAACATCCATCCCTCATTGATCCCCTCCTTCTGCGGCGCCGGCTTTTACGGCATGAAGGTGCACCGGGCCGTGCACCGGCGCGGGGTGAAGGTGAGCGGCTGCACCGTGCATTTTGCCAATGAGGTGTATGACGAAGGTCCCATCGTGGTGCAGCGATGCGTGCAGCTGGCGGAGCATGACACCCCCGATGATATTGCCCACAAGGTCTTTGCGGCGGAGTGCGAGGCCTATCCCGCGGCGATCAATCTGGTGCATGAAAAGGGTATTGACGCCTTCTGGCGTTAACGGCTGACTGAGCAAGGAGACCGAGGTGGCGAAAAAAAATACAACGATTATGACCGCTCAGGACATCGAACGTTCCCTGACCAGGATGGCGCTGCAGATGATGGAAGACAACCGGGGCATCAAGAAGCTTGGCCTGATCGGCATCCATACCGGCGGGGTTTTCCTGGCGGACCGCTTGCAGAAGATCATCAAAGAGCATGAGGGGCTTCAGGTGCCGGTGGGTTATCTGGATATCACCCTGTACCGGGATGACTGGAGCCTGGTCAGCCAGAATCCCATTGTCAAAAAGACAGCGATCCCTTTTCCCGTGGAAGAGCATACCCTGATCCTAATTGATGATGTGCTCTATACCGGCAGAACCATCCGCGCCGCACTTGACGCCATTATGGATCTGGGCCGGCCCCGGGTCATCCAGCTGGCCGTGCTGATCAACCGCCAGTGCGGCAGGGAGCTGCCGATTCAGCCCAATTACTGGGGGCTCGATGTGCACGAAAACCTCACGGATCATGTGCATGTCATTCTCCAGGAAAAAGGGGGGCGGGACGAGGTTGTGCTGGAATCCGACTGATGGCCGGCCGCCATGGAAGAGATCCGAGAGAGGGGTAAACGATTGGAAGAGATCAATAAGCGTATTGCGCAGAAGAAAGCTGATTATGAGCGGTATAATTTCAGCAAGGTGCAGAATGATATTCTCAAGACATTTTTCGATCTGGCCCAGGAATACAATACTCTGGAGGATTTCTATCAGATCAGCGTGGCGGTCCTCCAGGAGTTCATGGGCGTGGAGGCAAGGCTTTATCTGGTTAATGATGCGAACCATGATGAGCTGGAGTTTATCTGCGGCAGCACCCGCGGCCTGCAGCCCCCGGGGGTAACGGCTCCGGAGCATATCGTCCTCTGTGACAGGATGTATGCCATTGACGGGGCCTTTGTGGTGCCCATTATCAGCAAGATGATGCAGTCCGCCCCGGAACCGCCCAGGGATAAGGATCTGCTGCAGGGTATGCTGGAGGTGGAGGCGCCCCAGCCCTTAACCTCCCAGGAACAGTTTTTTCTCTGTAAATTCGCCAACCGCATCGGCTTTAATCTCTATAACCGCCGTATTTCCATTCAGAACATCAAGCATCTCAAGTTCATCAACAATCTGGTCATGGATATTGAGCATAATGTCATTATCCCCAACATGTACTTCAAGCATCTGTTCAATCGGATCCGCAGCAAGATCCATGATGTGGAAGAACTTGAGCAGAAGATGCGGGACATGAAAAACGCCATCCTGATGGACCGCTCCTCCTGCGAGGATATCATCAAGAAGGTCTCCGCCCTGCACCAGGATCTGATCGATTATCATCAGGAGATGCTCAGACATCACAACAACTGCAGCCTTTTTCTGGAAAGCCTTTTCCGGCGCGATCACTTTGAAAAAGGGCATCTCGTTCTCCATTCCAAGAAATGTTTCGTGGAAAAGGAGATCATCCTCCCCCAGCTGGAACATTTCACCAGAAGGCTGGAGGGCCATGGGATCACCATTGAACGGCCCACCGACATGTCGGCGGAGCAGATCCCCTTGCGGGTTGACATCGGCCTGCTGTCCCAGGTCTATGCCAACTATTTCTCCAATGCGGTGAAATACGCGGAAACGATTATTGATCACGCCGGTCGGCCCCGCAAGGCCCTGGCATATGGGCGCAAGGCGTTGCCTGACTATTTCGGGGTGGGGATGCCGGGGGTCAAATTCAACGTATTCACCACCGGGCCTCATCTTGACAGTGAAGATGCCGCGGCGCTCTATATGGAGGGCTTCCGGGGCAAGAACAGCGGCCGGGTGGCCGGCACCGGCCATGGCCTCACCTTTGTCAGGCAGGTGGTGGAAATGCATGGCGGCGAAGTGGGTTACGAGGCAACGGAAGAAGGAAACAACTTTTTCTTCATTCTGCCTGTTGATGAATTATGACAGGTTCTTTGCTTAAAAAGCCGGAGCTGCTTGCCCCGGCCGGCTCTCTGGAGGTCTTTGCCACGGCGGTGGAGGAAGGGGCTGATGCGGTTTATATCGGCGCCCCTGCCTGGAACGCCCGGGCCCTGGCCAAGAATTTCACCCCGGAGGAGCTGGCCGCCATGATCGATTACGGCCACAAAAACGGGGTCAAGGTCTACCTGGCCATGAACAGCCTGGTGAAAGAGGAGGAGATCCCGCAGCTGGTGGAGCTGCTGGCGCTGCTGGAACAGCTCGCGCCCGATGCCCTGATTATCCAGGACCTGGGCCTCTACTCCCTGGTCAGAAAATATTTTCCCTCCTTTGCCCTGCATGCCAGCACCCTGATGGGCGCCCACAACTCCCTGGCCGTAGAGCAGTTTGCCGACATGGGTTTCAAACGGGTGGTGCTGGCCCGGGAGGTGACCCTGGCCGAAACCATAAAGATTCATGCCCGCTGCCCGGTGGAACTGGAGGTGTTTGTCCATGGCGCCCTGTGCTTCAGCTATTCCGGACTCTGTCTTTTCTCCAGCTATCTGGGCGGCAAGAGCGGATTGCGGGGCCGCTGCGTGCAGCCGTGCCGCAGGCGTTACAGCTGGGCGGATGCCGGCCGGGGGCAACACCCCGGCTATTTCTTTTCCATGAATGATCTGGAGGCGATCGAGCTGCTGCCCCAGCTGGCCCGGGCCGGGGTGGTTTCCTTCAAGATTGAAGGCCGCATGCGCAGCGCAAGCTATGTGGGGGCGGTGGTCAAAGCGTACCGCCAGATCATTGACGCCGGGGACAATATCGCCGAAGTCCTGCCCCAGGTGCGCGGCCTGCTCCATGACGCCATGGGACGCCGGCCCACCGGCGGTTATTTTTCCACCCCCCAGCCCGCGGATGCCATCACCCCTTTTCAGACCGGCAATATCGGCCACTTTCTCGGTCGGGTGACCGGGGCCAGGGGCGGCCGCGTCTCGGTTATCCTGCAGGAGGCGGTGGAATCGGGGGACCGGGTCCGTCTGCATCAGGAAGAGAGCGGTGAGCGCAGCTCCTTTACCGTCAAGGAGATCCTTCATGAGGGCAGAGTGCTTGACCGGGGGGAAAAAGGGGGGGCGGTTTCGCTTTTTTTGCCCGGGGTGCAGGCTGAAGCCGGGGACGTCCTCTACAAGGTGGATGTGCGCAGCCGCAGACAGATGGAGGGCCGCAAAAGCAGATTAACGCCGCCGGCCCAGTTTAAAAAAATGATCGAAAAGGCGGGCAAACAGGGCAGGGCCCAGAGCGTGCTCAAGGCCCTGGCCCTGGGACCGGCGCCAGTGCCCCAGCACCAGCGGCCGGCGCCTTCCCGGGGCAGACAGGTGACCAGCGGCAAACAGCCTGCCGGGGGCAGACGGGACAAACCGGCGGGGCTGCCGGTGTGGCTTAAGGGCGGCGATCTGCGCCTGCTTAACCAGGCGGTTGTTGAGCGGCCGGAACGGCTGCTGGTGACCCTTGACCGGGAGAGCCTCAGACAGCTCCAGCAGCAGAAAAAATCCCAGCAGCATCTGCTGAAAGCCATCACCTGGGTTCTGCCGCCGGTGATCCTGGAAGATGACGTGCCCTTTTACCGGCAGTCGGTTACCGAGCTGGTCCGCCAGGGTTTCAGGCAGTGGATGGTCGGCCATATCGGCCAGCTGCAATTGTTTGCGGCTCCGGCCGGCAGGGCAGGCGCTGGGGGCAGGCGGCCATCCGCCGCTCAACCCGAATTGTGCGGGGATTATACCCTGAATGTCCTGAATTCCCTGGCCGTGGGGCTGCTGCGGGAAATGGGGGTCGAGACGGTGCTGCTGGCCATTGAGGCCGACCGGGAGGCCTTGCAAAAGGTGTGCGCCCATAAGAAGAAGAGCCGGGCCGGGCTGGTGGTCTTCGGCCGGCCGCCGCTTTTCACGGCCCGGCTGCAGCCTGATTTTTTCCAGTTCAACAAAACCTTTATCAGCCCCAGGGGCGAACGCTTTGAGCTGGTCCGCAAATGGGGGCAGACCCTGGCCCTGCCGGACAAGCCTTTTTCCCTTTATTCCCAGCTGGCGGGATTAAAGGAGGCGGGTTTTGATTTTGTCCTGGTTGATCTCTCCTTTGTTCCGCTGCACAAAAAGGAGATGGCGGCGCTACGCAAAAGCTTTGCCAGCAAAAGCAGGGATCGCTCAGTGGATACCTTCAATTTTTTCCGTACCCTGCAGTAAGCGGGCTGGCTGAAGCTATTGTGCGGCTTTCTCCGGTTTCCGGCCGATCAGGGCGGGCAGGCTGATATGGGCCGGAAAGATGATTTCCCCGCCCCTTGCCGCTGCCCCGGCCAGGGCTGCCCGGATGCGCGCCAGGCCGGCGCTGAACTCATCATCACTTAACAGCGAGAGCTGCGAGGCCCCGTCTTTGTGCAGAACGGGATCATGCAGGACCTCAATTCCCGCGAAATCCTGCTGCAGACAAGCGCCGGAGCGTCGCTCGCAACCGGCAAAACCGGCCTGCCCCATCAGTTGGAGCAGGGCTGTTGAAGCGGGATAGCGCTCCAGGTCCCGCTGCCGGGTGCCGGGGAAGTAATCATAAACATACCAGCTGTCCTGCTCCAGATGCGGGTCCATGCCGATGATGGCCAGCACCCCGCCGGGCCGGAGAAGGCCGTAGGCCTGTCTGATGAAATTGTCCGGCCCGTTGAAATGTTGGATGGCATGGACGCAGTAGATGAAATCAAAGGCTGCGGGCGCAAAGGGCAGGTGTCCGGCCTCGCCTTGGCAGAGATGCAGGGCGCTGCACTTTGCCCTGGCCCCGGCCAGCATGCCGGTGGAATAATCCAGGCCGAAAAGGCTTGTCCCGCCTGCCAATGTGCTCAGCCAGTGGCCGGTGCCGCAGCCCACCTCAAGGATCCTGGCGGCGCGCACCGAGGCGGCGCAGGACTCAAGAATTTCCGCGACCCCCTGGGGACCGGCGGTGTAGCGCTGGTCATAGAGCTTGGCCACTTCATCATAGGCCACAGGCGGCAATGGTGGCATGGTAGTTGGTCAGCCTCCCTGTTTTGCCCGATTCAGGCTGATATTTCGCTGCTGTTTTTCTCCGGGGCCGAGGGGGTGGAAAAGTCCACCGCCGGCATTTCCCGCTGGGTGGTGAGCTCCAGGGCCAGATAGCTTTTTTTGGTAAAGCCGAACCGTCCGGCAATGAGACTTGCGGGAAAGGATTCCACCAGGGTGTTCAAGCGGCCGATGTAGCTGTTGTATCTGTCCCTGGCATGCTGCACCTCCTGTTCAATCTCGTCAAGGCTGTTCTGCAGATCGAGAAAATTGCCGCTTGCCTTCAGGTCCGGGTAGGCCTCGGCCAGGGCCATTAAGCCGCCAAGGGACTGGGAAATATGGCTTTCTTCCGCCATGCGCTCCGCAGTTTTTGACTTGCCCGCCAGCCGCTCGGCTTTTTCCTGAAAAATTCTGGCCTCATGATTGCTGTAGCCCTCAATGACGCGGATCAGATTGGGAATGAGATTGGCCCGGCGTTTCAAGGCCACATCGATGGCGCTCCAGGACTCTTCGATCTTGTTCCGGTATCTGACGAACTTGTTGTACGTGCTGATCGTCCAGGCAAAAAAAACGAAAACAAAGAAACACAAAGGAATGATAACCTCCGGCCGCATACCGAATAATCTCCCAGGTTGATTTAGAGCTGGTCCGTAAATAAAAAAACTATTCCTAGCATAAGCCCCTGGGCCTGGCAAGGGGATTGTTGGCGGCAGGTAAGAGGTTCGGGGGAAAAATCTGCCGGTTTATCTGCGCAGAAACAAGACATTCTTGCCCGGATTTCGTCAAATTGTTGACCAAAATGGCTGGACCCTACCCCCCGGGGGACAGGGCAAAAATATCATGAAAATGGCCTGTTATGCAAAAAAAAGAGCGCATATGCCGGCCTGGAAGGGCGGCGGCACGAAATCTGCTGAACTTTTGTTATGATACGGTAATTCAGCAGATTCATCCACTTATTGCTGCATGAAATATTATGACCTGCGGTGTGTTCGTTAACGAAAAAAGATGAAGTGAAACCTAACTGTTTGCCGCTGCAACTTTACTGTCCGGGTGACTGTCATGAGAGTCCAATCCTCGAAAATTGTGGAATCGATCTGTCACAAACAGCATGCAGGCGAATCAACCGCTGCGGCTTCCTTTGCGGAGGTTCTGGCAGATGCCGATACCTTCAGAAATCCCGTCACCACACCCGCAAGAGAAATCCTGCCCCTTGGCGTTATTTCAGACGAACAGCCCACGGTCTCCGATATCCTGGTCAACAACAGTCAATTCAGCAAGGATGCCTGGCAGATCATCTATTCCGAAAAAAATGGCCGGAAAGATTATGCCATGATGCAACCCGGCACCAGGGTATTTATCGACAAGAACACCCTTGAGCTGATCTGGGAAGACGGCGCCGCCCCTTCATATTCCCGGACCACACAGTCTGCTGGTCAATCCTCAGTGCCGCAGGGGGAGCAGGCGGCAGGCAGCGCCGTCTCTGTTCATGCCGATTCCTTCCCCGCGGTTTTGCCGGCGGCGAGCGGCGGGGAAGCGGTCAGGCCAGGCGGGGAAAAAATTTCCCTTGGCCGGCTTGCCGGGGAAAATTCCACCGTTTCCCATCTGCTGCTGCAGAACCCCAGATATGGCAGAGAGGCCTGGCGGATTATCCAGGCGGATATCAACCGCGACAAGGTTTTTACCCAAATTCAGGGGGGCGAGGAAGTTTTCCTTGATCCCCAGACCCTGGAACTGAGCTGGCAGCAGAGTGACCCCCCGCAGAGTGAAGTCCCGGAGGAAACAGCCGCGAGCGTAACGGTGCCTGCGGAAGAATTTCCTGCCGCCGAACAAAATCCGGCTGATCCCTTTTCCTCCAATCTGGTGCGGGCGGTGCAGTCCTATCTGGGCAGATCCTACCGGGAAATTAACTGCTACGGGCTGGTGGTGCGCGGTTTGAGCCGGATAGGCGTACAATACGGGGGCCGCGGCGGCCTGCAGGATCAGCTGGTGCGGATGGCAAAAAACAAAGGCCTGCCGGCAAACGCCTATATGACCGGTGAAGGATTGATTGAAGCATCAGGCGAAAAGGTCTTTACCGCCAGTTTGAACAGCGTCAAAAACGTTGAAAAGGTTGCCGGCGAGATCTATAACGAGATGGCGCCCTATTTACAGAAAGGGTACATCCTCTCCTTTTCCACCCCGACCAGGGGGCATACCGGCGTCATCTCCCAGCATGATCAGATGTGGACCTTTATCAACTCCGGCAATATGGACAACCAGGTGGAAAAGGCCGGCAGAGCAAAGGGGGTCGGCGAAGAGGACCTGGCCAAGGAGATCAAAAACTGGTGCAGGGTCGCGGCTAAAAGCGGCGAGTCCCTGGTGATCACCCTGGGCCGTCTGCAGGAGGAAAAACTGCGCATCGCCCAGCGCCAGGATCTGCCGGCATTGCAGAAAGTTCTGTGAGCGGCCGCTTGCCAGAACCTGCCGCAGGCCCGGCAAGGTTAGCGCTGATAGCGCAGAATCTGCCCCGGAAACGGCTGGGCCAGATAGTCAGCATTATCAGGTTTCCGCTGGCTGTGCGAGTAACCCAGGCCCACCATCTTTTTACTGAAGCGCGCATGGTGACCGCGTCCCGGATCAACGAGAATCACTTCACAATGCTGCTTGGCATGCTGATCAATAAAACCGGCCAGCAGCCCGGCATGGTTTTTCTCATACAGCAGGTCGCTGCCGATAACAAGATCAAACTCTCCTAATCCGCTGTCAGCATCGCCCCAGCCCGTGCGAATAAATGGTATTTTTTTATCTTTATTGAGGGCAGCGTTTGCCAGCAGAAATTGTTCCACCTCCGGATGGTAGTCCGTGGCGGTAATATCCGCCAGGCGATGATTCAGCACCAGGCTCGCCAGGGCGATCCCGCAGCCCACCTCCAATATCCGGCGGCCTTTGACCTCATAGTCAAACATGAGATGAGCGAGAATCTCGCCAGAGGCCCAGATGATCCCGAAGAGAGGCCAGCTGGCCGAGGATATCCCTAATTTTGCGGCAACGTCGCCCGCATCGGCATATTGCTGCCTGTCCCGTAAAGTCCGGACATGGATATCCGTGCTGCCAAACTCAATGGTCTGATAACGAATGCGTACCGAAGACATGAAATCCCTTTTGCTTGATGATACGCAGCTCGCCGCTGCGAACCTGCTGCGCTGCGCATTACCTATACCCTACATGTATTTATGGGGTTTGGCCAATGAATAACCTCGGCTCGATTCATCGCTTTGCCCTGCTTTCTTGGCATGTCCGGGTGATTTTGCCCAGCCGCTCCCTTTGCTGGCATGAATCTTGTTTAAATATAAATTTCAACCACTGGCAAAAGGGAGAAGACAACATGCCTGAAAAATTCATAAAAAAAAGCTTTTCCACGATCCATAAGGAACTGAGGGAACAGCTGACGGACAAAACACAGGGATTTACGCTGGCGATTCCGGTGGGAGAAGGGCTTTTCCCCGGCAGCCTGCCGCCAAGTCTCGAGATTGTCCTGCTTGACCCCGACGAGATGGCGGTTGCCTTCCGAAAGGTTTCCGATGCCCGGGGCGTCAACCACAAGAAAGGAGAATGGAATGTAGGGCCTGTCAGTTCAGCGGCAGAAAAGATTATTGCCTGGATGGACCAGATGATGTCGGTCAAGACCGGGCAGAACCCCTATGTGGTGGAGGAAATATGATCCGTTTCCGGAGCCTTTCCTCCTGCGATGCTGTCTTGCCTTGCGGGATTTGTCCTGCGAGAGAGGACAAATCTGTTCAGCTCGTCCCCGGCAATTTTTTGCATGGAGAAAATTGCAGATGCAAGTATACCGACGTTTTTCCGACTTGAAAAAATTTCACCTCAAAGCCAGGGACGGTGAGATCGGCAGGCTGGATGAGTTTTATTTTGACGATCAGCATTGGACTGTCCGCTATCTCGTCGTGCAGACCGGCAGCTGGCTTTTCGGCAGGGAAGTGCTCATTGCGCCGGGCATGCTGAACGGGGTTGACGGCAGGGGAAAAACACTCGGCGTTGATCTTACCCGGGAACAGGTGGAGAACAGCCCGCCGGTGGAAACGGTAAAACCCGTGTCGCGCTTTTACGAGGAGCAATATCACCTTTATTACGGCTGGCAGCCCTACTGGGCAAGCGATCTGTTGTCGACTCCGGAGGTGCAGCCCCTCTTTGATCCACTCCCGGAGGATGAAAAGAAACCACGGAACCCGCCGGATATCCACCTGCGCAGCAGCAAAGCGGTAACCGGCTATACTCTTCTTACCCTTGATGGTGAAATCGGCACGGTGAAAGATTTCATCCTGGGTGACAAGGAGTGGCGGATCCGCTACCTGGAAGTTGATATCGGCAACTGGCTCAGCGGCAGAAAGGTGGTGGTGTCGCCGATCTGGATCACGGCTGTGGACTGGCTGAGCAACGAGGTTTCGGTGAAGCTGAGCCGCGAGGCGATAAAAAGCGCCCCGGAATACGATCCTGCCGGCTTTATCAGCAAAGAGTATGAGTTAGAGGTTTACAAACATTACAGCGCGAGCATCGGGAATATACAGGAGGATAAAAAATGAAGCAGCAAGGGCCGCAGATGCCTCAGCCCACAACCAAATCTTCCCAGCCGGAATGGATGAATCTTCTCCTGTTCCTCACCGTATCCCTGCTGATTCTTTACTGGTTCAACGTGCTTACCGCACCTGAGATCAAGGTGTTACCCTACAGTGAATTCAAGCAGGAGGTGCAGCAGGACCGGGTCGCCAAGGTCTCGCTGCGCGGCGATGAATTGACCGGCGAATTCAAGGCCCCGGCCGGGGGGGGGAAGGCCGGCGGGGACAAACAGGCACAGCCGGAAACCACCGGCAGGTTCAAGACGGTCCTGCCTTCCATGGCGGATCCCGAACTCCTGCCCCTGCTGGAAAAAAACAATGTGATCATCAAGGCGGAATCGACCAGTGTTTCCTGGTGGCTGCAGCTGCTGGCCGGGATTGTTCCCTGGCTGCTGATCTTCGGATTCTTTTACTTCATCTCCCGCAGAATGCAGGAGCGTCTGGCCGGCGGACCGGGCATATTCGGCGTCGGCAAATCCAAGGCCCGGCTCTACAGCGAGGCGGACACCAGGCTCACCTTTGATGATGTGGCGGGCCTGGAGAATGCCAAGGCGGACCTGCGCGACATTATCGCCTTCCTGCGGGAACCGGGACGATTCAGGGATCTCGGCGCCGTGCCGCCCCGCGGCATGCTGATGATGGGGCCGCCCGGCACCGGCAAGACACTGCTGGCCAGGGCAACGGCCGGCGAGGCGCAGGTGCCGTTCTTCAGTATCAGCGGCTCCGAATTTGTCGAGATGTTCGTTGGCGTGGGTGCGGCGCGGGTGCGGGATCTCTTTGAAAACGCCAAAAAGAGCGCTCCGGCCATTATTTTTATCGATGAGATTGATGCGGTGGGACGCAGCCGCGGCATTGGATTGGGCGGCGGCAATGATGAAAGGGAGCAGACCCTCAATCAGATTCTCTCCCTGATGGACGGCTTTTCCCCGGAAGAGTCGGTGGTGGTGATGGCCGCCACCAACCGGCCGGATGTGCTTGATCCGGCCCTGCTCAGGCCCGGCCGCTTTGATCGCAAACTTGTCCTGCAGCTGCCGGACCGCAAGGCCAGGGAGGACATCATCAAGATCCACGCCGGGCATATCCGCCACAGCGACAACATCGACTGGAACGCTCTGGCCCGCCGGACCGCCGGCTTTTCCGGGGCTGATCTGAAAAATCTGATCAATGAGGCCGCGCTGCTGGCCGGGCGTGAAGAAAAAAAAGAGGTTGACACGGAGACTCTCGAACTGGCCCGGGATAAGATTGTCCTCGGCACGGAACGGACGCTCCTGCTCAACGAGGAACAGAAAAAAATCGTCGCCTACCACGAAGCGGGCCATACCCTGGCTGCCTGGCTTATGCCCCATGCCGATCCCCCGGAAAAGGTTACCATCATTCCCCGGGGCAGGGCGCTGGGCGTGACCGAGCAGATGCCCCGGGACGATCAGTACAGCCTGCAGGAGAGTTACCTGAAGGATCGCCTGGTGGTCATGCTGGCCGGCCGCTCCTCGGAGGAGCTGGTTTTCGGCGAGACGAGCAGCGGCGCGGAAAGCGACATCGAGCAGGCCACCCGCCTGGCCAGGAAGATGGTGAGCAGCTGGGGCATGAACAGCAAACTCGGCGCAGCCAATTTCAGCACCGAGGAGGACCAGGTCTTTTTAGGCAAAGAAATAGCGCAGCCGCGGAACTTCAGTGAGCATACCGCCCAGCTCATTGATGATGAGATCCGGGAACTTCTCAGCCGGCAGCAGGAAATATCGGGAAGGGTCTTAAAGGCAAACCGGCAGTATCTCGATTCCCTGGCCCAGGCCCTGCTCAATGAAGAAACCCTCGGCCGGGAGGCCATCAAGGCGGTGCTGCAGGAGGCGAAAATGCCGGAGAGCGTGGCAGCCGCCGCCTGAAGGTAAAGCGGTAACACCGCAATGCTGAAAAAGGGGGGGGTTACCCTTTCTCCGTCTCCTCCGCCTGCTGCAGTTTATGGCTTACATCTTCGGCCCAGTCCTGGCAGGCATCGTACTCGGCCAGAATCGGCTCCCGGCCTTCCTTGGCCACCAGCCCGCAGTAGGCGGAAATCTCGGCATGTTTTTGGCACAACTCGGCCAATTCTTTTTTCTGGACAGGGTTCAGCTTGATGTAGGCCCTGAGTTTACCGCCGAAATAGACGAAGATCACCGCCGGCGCAAAGAGGAGGGTCTGGGCAGCCCTTTCCAGGGCGTCGTTTTGCGGCATCTCCGAAACGATTCCATACACCATCAGCAGGACCCCGCAGATTGCCAGGGACAGGAGGCCGATGGAGATCCAGAGATATTTGCCCCGGTTCCGGAAGATATCAGTTGGGGGGGTACGGGTAATGTCTATTTTCATGTTTTCCTGCCGGTCCTTTTATGAGCGTAACTGGTTTTCCGGCCTGGTGAAAATCTGCTTCCCCGCTCTTGCCTGCCCCGGACGGGGTTTTTTCCATCTGCCGGATCTGCTGCTGAAACTTGATGAGTTCGTAAAAACTGAAAATTAACCACGGAGAGCACCAAGCCCACAGAGATAACTTGCTGAAAATAAAAATATTTTTTCTGTGATCTCTGTGCGCTCTGTGGTGAAAGCAGACTTTTTACGAGATCATCAAAATACCACCAAAACAGAGTACAACCAGTCCGGTTATTTAAAAAGTAAATTCGTTCTGTTTTCCCGCCCTCATCAGGTGAATTTTTCAACTTTCCGGCCTGATCGGTTTTGCCCAACCGGCCGTATTTTTGCGGCAGGGCTGCCATGCTGGCCTCCCTTATTGATATTAAGGAGCCAGGAGCCGGAATAACGGATCACCTCCGCTTTCTCCTGACTCCTGACTTTTTGCGCTCTCTGGTAAGAGGACCTGGAATTGTTCAAGCCCGCTTGAGGTCAGCTTTTAATTTTTTTCCGCAGTCCTGCCAGGCTGAGCAGCCCGTAACCCAGCAGCCAGACGGCACCCGGCAGGGGCACCGGAGCCCCCACATCGGCGCCGTCCGCCCCGTCCAGTTGCAGAATTTCACCCTGAGCGGTGGTAAACCCGGCCACCGGATCCCCTACTTCTGATACCACCCGGAAATCCGCTATGCCGTCAAAGGCCTGTACCGGGTTCAGGATGTCAAAGGTAACCGAGGCGAGCTGGTAAGCAGCCCCCGGGGGGAAGTGGACATCCGTGGTGGGGAACAGAGAGAAGAAGGAGTCGTTAAGGGTGCCGGGATCCCCTGGCACCGGCAGCAGCAGACTTCCCGCCAGAACATTGGTTGCCACCGGATTGCCAAGCTCGCCGGTATCGTACTGCATGTTGAAATCCCAGGAAATAAAAGTGAGGCTGCCATCGGTTGGCGCGACATTTAAGAAAACGTCGTAGGTAATCGAGGAAACCCCTTGGGCATCAAAGGAGCCGGTGGGTGAGACCGACAGAGAGGCGGCCTGCGCCTCGGGGAGAAACGCCAGGGTGCAAGGGGCTGTTGGCATAGTTCGGAGTGGTGCCGAAATAGTCCGGTATGGCTCCCGGGGTCAGGGCCGAGGTGGTCACCGCCTGGAGATCAAACGTGGCCGCGGGGCTTGCGAAGGTTGTGGCTCGATTCGCCGCGGCCTGCCTTTCGGATGGGAGAATTTTCCCTTGATGCGCGGCAGTGGAGCCGCCGCCCTTTGGTGAACCCTGCGCGTTTCCCTGCTGCGCTCCCCAGGAGAGCGCAGCAAGGGCCCAGAGACAACTCATAAGAATAAAAAATTTGTGCTTACTCATGGCAGTCTTGTTTCTCCTTTAACTTGATGTGATTCCTGAAATATCAGTAATCGGGACCCCCGGAATACAGATTTATCACGGATCACCTCCTTTTTTGTCTCGGATCCCTTTCCTGACGGATGTGGATAAAGAACGAACGGCAGCGACACAGGTGAGGCCCTTGTCCAGCGAGGATTGAGGAGGAGGCGAACGAGCCTGCTGGTCGAGCTGTGAGCAGGCCGCCGCCGCGGATGACGAAGCAAGGCAAGATGGATCGGATTTGTGTCGCTCGGTGTATAATTGACGAGCAGGTTGTTTGTTTACTGAGCCGTTCTCTAAAGCAACACCTATGCCATTGTTAGGAAATTATATTTATTGCAATATTTCAATTGGTTAACTTGATAGGAAAGAGTACCGATGGGGCAAAAAGTCCTGTCCGGCAGGAGGAGTAATCCGGCTTGGCAGGAAAAAAGGAAATTGTAATTACCACAAATGTGGAACATTTCTGCGTACTGTCATCCCAAAAGGGAGGCTGTCCCGCAAAAAATCATCAGGCACCCCTCCCGGCGCCTTGCCGCTGCGGCTGACGGCCGTGCTGCCTAACGATTTAAATAGTCAATTCGGGGGGTGGCTAATAATAAGGCAGTGTTTATATTATGCTCAGGTGCGAATGAATGATAATTATTACCATGGAGGTGACGTTATGAGCGCACTACTAGCTGAAAAATTAGAAAGAATGGTGAATGGGGTGGCGGTTGACAAGCTGTATTCCACCATCGATGTGGTAAAAGAGGACCCGGAAATGGCAAAGTTTCGTTTCCATATTGCCAACAGATGGATCAACGGTGGATATACCCGCACCACTATTAAGGATTTCTATGGAGCCAAGAAAAATCACGCCCATGAAACCCCGTTTGTGCTTGAGGCGGACGAACCGCCCCTGCTTCTCGGGGAAGACCAGGGGGCGAATCCTGTTGAACATCTCCTGAGCGCCCTGGCCGCTTGTGTGACGGCCTCCATGGTCTACCATGCGGCAGCAAGAGGTGTTGAGATCCGGGGGGTGGAGTCAAGGCTGGAAGGCGACCTTGATCTGCGAGGTTTTCTGGGGGTTGCCAAGGATGTTCCGGTTGGCTACCAAAACATCAGAATCTCTTTCAGGATCGATGCCGATGCCTCGGATGAAGAAAAGGAACTGCTGATCGAGATGGGCAAGAAGTATTCACCGGTATACAACACCCTTTTCGCCGGTAAAACCTCTGTCGTGACCGAACTTGACAAAGGCTAGACATTTCGCCCCTTGTTTCCTGTTTCCTCCTGGCCGGGTCCCAAGGGCACGGGCCGGGGGGATCATGCCGAATTCCGCCAATCGCGGGATCATATGCCGTTGTTCCAAAGACGGCATGGGCCCAAAAAAAGGCTGCCGCCTGAACCATATGGCCCAGGCGGCAGCCGGCGGGAAATCCGCTGGTCTTTACCGTCTTTCGTGTCCCTCATGCCCCTCATGCTCCTCCCGTTCTTCCCAGTAGGAATGTGAGGGATAACCGCGGTTGAATACGGGACTCCGGTAATAGGGGTAAGGGCCGTACTGGGGGTAGTAACCGCCGTAATAGGGGTCATAGATGGGCTCATCATACCAGTAGAAGGGATCATGCCTCCAGTAGTAGGGTTCATCCCTCCAGTAGTAATTCCGCTGCAGATTCTTCGGCCACAGATAGATCTGCCGGCTTTCGATGGTAAGGCAGTCATAAGGACAGCTGCCGATCTGTTCCGCCTTGAAGCCGACAATGGTTCCCGCCACCGTTATCCGCCTGTTCTGCCGGTATACCTCCGGGTCCAGAAACCCCTTGTGCACTACGACAAACCTCCCCTCGGACAGATCCTTGTCATAGGGATACTCCATTGAGGACAGGGGTGTCTGCAGCACGCTGATCAGGGTTTCGTCCGCCTTGTTCTCGGTTTTGAGGATAAAGCCCCCCAGAATAACCGTCTGTCCGGTGTATTGCGGGGCATTCTGCACCAAGGTCTTAAAAGGCATGGGCGCCATGGCCTCATCCCGGATCTGTCCGGATATGACCGAACAGGATGTGGAAAACAGCAGAAGAACTCCCATTAACATTAAATTTTTCAATATATTCATATTCATCGGATCCTCCTTCCCGTATCAAAATTGTTGAAGGAATTTCTCATGCAGAAAATATAAGGATAGGGGCAGCCCGAGACAATGGCGCGGCAGGTTTCCTGACGTTTTTCTGCCCCGCTTGCCATCCGGGGAAGGACAGCGGAAAATAACGCAGATTTTACTTGACAGGTATTGCGGGAAAAATTAGCGTTTTAAAACCATGTTTTGCCCCTATCTTTTAACAGGAATTGATGCGCTGCACCGGATGCCGGTGGCTTCGGGAGAAGAGGAAGCCGGCATGGATACGGGGCCGCGTCATCTGTTGTTCATGCCCGGCAAACTCTGCAAAGGAAGGTGACCATCATGATTTCACTCAACATCAATAACAAAAACTACCAGGTGGAAGTTGAGGGGGATGTCCCGCTGCTCTGGGTCATCCGGGAGCATGTCCGGCTTACCGGCACGAAATTCGGCTGCGGCATCGGGGAGTGCGGCGCCTGCACCGTGCATCTTGACGGCGAGGCCATGCCTTCCTGCCAGGTAACGGCAAAAGAGGCGGAAGGCAAAAAAATCACCACCATCGAAGGGCTGGGGGGCAGCCATCCGGTACAGCTCGCCTGGATCGAGGATGAGGTGCCCCAGTGCGGCTACTGCCAGTCCGGGCAGATCATGCGGGCTACGGCCCTGCTGGCCGACAATCCGCATCCCAGCGATGCCGACATCGATTATGTCATGAGCGGCAACAGCTGCCGCTGCGGGACCTATCAGCGGATTCGCCGGGCCATCCATCACGCTGCGGAAAAAAGCGGACAGGGAGGGAAATCATGAGCTGGATCATTAATGTCAGTCGGCGCGAATTCTGTAAAACCGGGGCCCTGCTCGGCGGTGGGCTGGTGCTCGGCTTTCATCTGCCGGAATCCCTGGCCGCAGGGGCGGCAGAGGCGGGAGGCCCGTTTAGCCCCAATGCCTTTATCCGCATCGGCACGGATGACACGGTGACCATCATTATCAACAAATCGGAAATGGGGCAGGGTGTTTATACCTCGCTGCCCATGCTGGTGGCCGAGGAGCTGGAAGCGGACTGGGGGAAAATCCGCATCGAACCGGCGCCGGTGGACCCCGCTTATAACCATACCCAATGGGGCGGCATCCAGGGCACCGGCGGCAGCACCAGCGTCCGCTCCAGCTGGGAGCAGCTGAGCAGGGCCGGGGCCGTGGCCAGGGTCATGCTGGAAAAGGCGGCGGCCGCCCTCTGGAATGAGGATGCGGCCAGCTGCCGGGCGGAGAATGGTTTTGTGCTGCACCGTGACGGCAAGCGCCGTCTGTCCTTCGGCTCCCTGGCTGACAAGGCCGCGCAGATGGAGGCGCCCCAGGAGGTGGTCCTGAAGCAGCCCAAGGATGACAAGGTGCTCGGCACGCCGAAAAAACGTCTCGATGTCCCGGATAAAACCAACGGCAAGGCGATGTACGGCATGGATATCATGGTGCCCGGCATGCTCACCGCCGTGGTGGCCAGGCCCCCGGTTTTCGGCGGCACGGTAAAGGGTTTTGACGATACCTGGGCCAGAAAGATACCCGGGGTCAAAGCCGTGGTGCAGATTGACCGGGGCGTGGCCGTGGTGGCTGATCATTTTCCGGCTGCCCTGCGCGGCCGGCAGGCCCTGAAAATCGTCTGGGACCTGGGCGCCCTGGCCGGGCTCGACAGCGGCGCGCTGCTGCAGCAGTACCGGCAAATGGCGGAAAAACCGGGCGCGGTGGCCGCGCAGCGGGGTGATTTCGCCGCCGCCCTGGCGGGCGCCGCGCAAAAAATCGAGGCGGCCTACCACTTTCCCTACCTGGCCCATGCGCCCATGGAACCGCTCAACTGCGTGGCCGATGTGCGGCCGGACCGCTGTGAGATCTGGGTCGGCACCCAGCTGCAGACCACTGACCGCAATAAGGCGGCCGCCATTACCGGCCTGCCGCCGGAAAAGGTGGCCCTGCACACCACTTTTCTGGGCTGCGGCTTCGGGCGGCGGGCGGTGGCGGATTCTCATTTTGTCAGCGAGGCGGTGCAGATCTCCAAGGCAATGCAGGCGCCGGTCAAGGTCATCTGGACCAGGGAGGATGATATCCGCGGCGGCTATTACCGGCCCGCGGCCTACAGCGCCCTGGTGGCCGGACTCGGCCCGGACGGCATGCCGGTGGCCCTGCGGCAGCGCATCGTCTGCCAGTCGATTGTCAAGGGCACCCCCTTTGAAGGGGCACTGCTGAAAAACGGCATTGATGAGACCTCCGTGGAAGGGGCGGCGGACTCGCCCTATGAGATTGCCGGTTTTCTGGTGGAATATCACCTGGCGCCGGCCGGGGTGCCGGTGCTCTGGTGGCGCTCGGTGGGTCATTCGCATACCGCCTTTGCCAAGGAATGCTTTATCGACGAACTGGCCCAGGCGGCAAAACAGGATCCCTACGCCTATCGCCGCAAACTGCTGGCCAGCCATCCGCGCCAGTTGGCCGTACTTGATCTGGCCGCCCAGAAAGCCGGCTGGGGTCAACCGAGCGTGGCCGGGGCCTTTCAGGGCATCGCCGTGCATGAGTCGTTCGGCAGTCATGTGGCCCAGGTGGCCGAGGTGTCGGCCGATAAAAAGGGCGGCATCAGGGTGCACAAGGTGGTCTGCGCGGTTGACTGCGGCCGGCTGGTGAATCCCGATACCATCGAGGCGCAGATGGAATCAGCCATTGTTTTCGGACTGTCGGCCGCCCTCCATGGCCAGATCACCTTTAAAAAAGGCCGGGTGCAGCAGAGCAATTTCGATAACTATGAAATTTTGCGGCTCAGTGAAATGCCGCAGGTCAAGGTCTATATCGTCAAAAGCGATGAGCCGCCGGGCGGGGTGGGTGAGCCGGGCGTGCCGCCCATTGCCCCGGCGGTTGCCAATGCCTTCTTTGCCGCATCCGGCATCCGCCTGCGCACTCTGCCCATGACCGCGGCGGCAATCAGGGAGGCGTCCGCCTGATCGGATGGGATGGCGGAATGGGGATTGCGGATTGCGGATTGCGGATAAAACCTGCTTGTTTTAACCTGGCCGATCCGGGGAAGTAACCTTGCGACGGCAAGAATTGCCAATTTATATCGGTCAAATTCATGGAAAAAATAACCGCCCACCACGTATTGCAGCTCCTTATCGAGTATTTTGCCGCCGGCAATAAGGAAACAGACGCCGCGGCGAAGGCCATTATTGAATGGGACAGCGAATACCGTGCTATCTGGCAGGGGGAAATGCAGCGGTACCGGGAAGGAACGGACTGGACCGGCATACGGGCGGTGGAGGCGGAAATGCTGGCCGCAGCCCTGCAGGAAATTAAAACAAGGCTTGAACAGAATTAGCCTAATCCCGAGACCGAGCCGCAATTGGTGCTCGGTGGCGGCTATCGCTCCGGAAAGATGGCGGAGCGGGCGAGAGCCCTCCCTTTGTTTGCCGAAGGACGCAGGCGTCAGACCGGCTGGAATCAGTAAAAGAACAGCTCACGTTTAACCTGACCGCGGGGGATGCCGAAGGCCGTGTGGAGATGGCCGAGCACCGCCTCCTGCATGCCGGAAGGGCCGCAGAGATAAAAAAAGGAGGCGGCAGGTTCACCAAGGTGCCTCCTGAGGATCTCGGCATCGATGTGGCCCTGTTCGTAAACGACGCGATCCGTACCCTCCGGCAGGCCATCGGGCGTCCGGCTCAAGACATGGACTATTTTCAAGGCCAGGCGTCGCGTCAGGGCGTGGAGTTCGTCTCCGGCGATGATGTCGTGCTTGGTTTTGTTGGCCCAGATGAGGGTTACCTGGATGTCGGGCGCGGTCCGGACGGCGTGGCGCAGGTGGCTCAAAAACGGGGTGACGCCCACCCCGCCGGCGATCATAATGATGCGTTTCTCCCGGGCAAAGTCAGGGAAGAAGATGCCATAGGGTCCCTCGCAGAGAACAGGGGTCGAGGGCCTAAGCGAGGGCACGGCGGCGGAGAAGCGGCCGACCGCCTTGATGGTGAACCGGAGGGCAGGGGCCGCGGGTTCACACGAGATGGTGAAGGGATGGGGTTCGCCCCAGCCCCACCTTTGCTTGATGCGGAGGACGGAAAACTGCCCCGCACGCCTGCCCGCGAACGGCCCCGGGTCATCCCTGCGCGTTGTGACGAGCGAGGTCGTATCATACGTTTCCGGCTCCAGGCGTTCCACCCGCCAGGTGAAGCGGCGGTCGCGCCTGAGGCGGTAAATTGCCCGGTAGAAGAGGAGTGCAAGGGTCGCCCCGGCCAGAACGGCGAACACGGCATTGGTGGGGAAGGTCGCCATGTCGTCCCAGCCTTTTTTCACGGCGTGGACGAAGCCCAGGATCACCACCAGGTAGATTAACAGGTGGCCGGACTTCCAAACGCGGAAGGGGAACCCCCGCCGCTGCCCCAGGAGGGCGAAACCCGCGGCCGCAAAGATCGAGTAAAAGGCCAGATGCCCCACCAGCAGGCCCCAGTCGCCGGTGCCGAAGTAAAACAGGTAGGACCAAGTCCAGCTATGGCCGTGATCCAGCGAAAAGAACCATGTCCGCAGCAGTCCGTGGGCGACGAACAGCCCCACCACCCAGCGCGCCAGCCGCTTGTGGAAGCGGAACATGCGGTCGAGTCCGAAGAGCCGTTCGATCCATGGGAAACGCGTTCCCAGCGCCATGAGAACTACCAAGCCGGTCATCCCCATCAGCGCAGGAAGGTCGGATAGTGCATCGAGAAAGGAGACCGGGGGACCGGATAAATCATCCCAGCGGGAAACGAACCAGGCGATGGTGACAACCGCCACGGGAAGCAGGCCGCAGGCCAGGATGCTCAGTCTGCCGAGCCGTATTGCGGTCATGGTTTGCCCTTTGCTTTCACGTTTTGATCGATAGCCCTGTCTGGCTTTGCCAGGTGTCACCCATGAAAAAGTTAGGAATAATTCAGGCCCTTGTCAAGCAAATTCATCGGGACAGGCTTGAAATATGGTAACCTCAGAGCAGTATCCTCACTTTTCAGCTCAGCCAATAAAAAAGGCAGGGCCTTTGCGACCCTGCCTCAGTGTGCCTGCTCCAGTAAACAAACGAATCAGGCTTTGTTCCTGCGTCTCGCTCCAGCCAGCCCAACGAGACTGCTGCCCAGGAGCAGTATGGTGGCAGGTGCCGGAACCGGGGTTGCTACGCTTTCAACATAGGCGAAGTCATCAACATAAAGCGGGTCCCTGGCCATATTTAAAGAGACACTCGAAATGTTGCCCGCCAGTGAGCTGATGCCGTAATATCCGCTTGGGTTTGTCCAGAGGCTCATATCCGGGATCGCCACCGTCTCGATCAGGTTGCCGGCGCTGTCCCAGGCGTTGAGCGACACATCTGATGAATTGGTCCGCCCGATTTGCAGCCCGAAGGCGCTGACGTTGGTGGCGAAATCAAAGTAAAGGTCGTGGCCGTCAGCATAGTAGTTGTCCAGATACTTGTCGGTGGGCGGAACCCATTTTCCCTGTCTGACGTCGTTGCCCACGTTGATCACTGGTGTCCAGCTGGGGTTGGGCTCGTAATACGTTATCGTGGAGATGGTTACATTGTCGAGGGTCAGCGATACATACTGCCCTACGGTTACGTCCTCAAAACTGAGAATGGTCGCCCCTGTCAAGGCCGCGTCCGTGATGCTTGAAATCGGGGAGGCATATGCGGCCAGCCCGGTTGTTCCCAGAAATAACAAACCACTCCCTACTCCTGCCAAAAATCTTTTTTTCATGGTCTTTTTCCCCTCCATAAGTGATTTCTAAAATCTCTTGCCCGCCCTCCTGATGAGGTTCACGCAAGATCAACTTCCTGAAGGTGTCGCACAATTTGTGCCATTTCAGAAACAAATTGCGAACGGTAATCATTTCATGGGTATAGGTATAAATACTTAGTTTTACCTATTTGGGAAATTGGTTCACTTTCCTGGAATAAATCCGAGAATACGGAAAAAATCAATTTTATGTTATTCTTTCGGGAAGATATATTTGACAAACTGTTGCTGCTGATATGCAACTTGTGCTGTGACATGTTGCGAATTGAAACAGAAGTGAGTTGCTAGGGTGATTATAATTGTGCATGATGCAATGTGTATTGCACAATAAATCAATAGAGTAAGCTCGGTTTGCTCAGCCAGGCGAGGCGCATGGGTGCTCGGCAACTTACGGGAGATCTTACTCAATGAATTCGTAAAAACTGAAAATTAAACACAGAGAGCACAATGCCCACAGAGATAACTTGTTGAAAATAAAAATATTTTCTCCGTGATCTCTGTGCGCTCTGTGGTGAAAACAGATTTTTTGCGAGTTCATCAATTCCTCTGGTAATGAAACCGGTCGCAGACCACCCTGCCCGCATGGTCGAATCGGACCCCTTCCTGGGCAAGTAACGCCCGTTTCATGGCCAGGCCGCCCTGATAACCGCCTAAGTGCCCATCCGAACGGATGGCGCGATGACAGGGTACAATGAGGGGAAAGGGATTGTGCGCCAGGGCATTGCCCACGGCGCGGGCGCCATTGGGTTTTCCCAGGTGGGCCCCGATCAGCTGATAGGTGCTGACCTTTCCCCGCGGGATCCGGTGCTCGGCGCGCAATACGGCTTGCTGGAACACCGAACAGGAGGCCAGGTCGGCAACCGCGAGTGGAATCTCCAGATCGTTTCCGGCAAGAATGGCTTGCATGGCCCCGGCGACCGATTCAATTTCGGCGCAGGAGGCCGCCTGGGCCTCAGGGTAAAGTTGCGCGGCCTGGCGTGCAGCGGACAATTGCGCCTTGGAGAGCAAAACCCGGACGATGATGGGCTTGCCGGCCAACTCGGTCCAGATGATCCCCACGGAGCCGAAAGGTGTGTGTTCAAGGATTTTTTTATGCATGGGTGGAATGCCCGCGGTATCGGCAAAGGCTGCCCTGGAATGCGAAACGCGCCCGGAGCTTCCGGACGCGTTTTCGTTGGTGCAACAAGAAACAGGAAGGACTAAGTTATTCCGCGCCGACTCCAAGGTAGGTGCGGAGCTTCTCGTCCTCGAACATCTGCTCAGCGGGCTTCTCCCTGGTCATGAGGGAGACAAGCCAACCCACGACAAAGGAAGCGGTCATGGAAACAATGGCCGGATTCTTCAGGGCGAAAAGCGCGGAGCCCTTCGGGTTGCCCAGCACATCCTCCCAGACGGTGGGGCTGATGATGATCAGACCAACGGCCAGGAAGGCGCCGGTCAGAATGGAGCTGACCGCGCCGGCAGTGGTGAAGCGTTTCCAGAAGATGGACAGGGTCAGGGCCGGGAAGTTGGCGCTGCAGGCGATGGCAAAGGCCAGACCAACCATGAACGCCACGTTCTGTCCCTTGAACAGGATACCCAGCAGTACCGCAAAAACGCCGAAGATCACGGTGGCGATGCGGCTGGCCCGTACCTCCTCCTTTTCCGTGGCTTTCCCGTGCTTGATGACATGCACATAGATATCATGGGAAAAGGCCGAGGCCGCGGCCAGCGTCAGGCCGGCAACCACCGCCAGAATGGTGGCGAAAGCCACCGCCGCGATGAAACCAAGAAACGGCGTGCCGCCGACAAACTCGGCCAGCAGCGGGGCAGCCATATTGCCGCCCTTGTCGATCTGGGCGATAACCTCCCGCCCGATGAGGGCCGAGGCGCCGAAACCGACAATGGGGATGATGATGTAAAAATAACCGATGAAACCGGAGGCATAGAGCACGGAAACGCGGGCCGCCTTGGCATTGGGCACGGTGAAGAACCGCTGCAGAATGTGGGGCAGGCCCAGCAGGCCGAACATGAGCGCCAGCCCCAGGGAAACGGCGTCAATGGGGTTGCTGATGAGACCGCCCGGCTCAAGGGCTGCCTGGCCATACTGGCCGGCGACCGCCGTGTAAAGGGCACCGGGATCGAAATTGAACTTGGACATCACGATCAGCATCAGCACCGACACGCCGCTGAGCAGCAGCACGGCCTTGATGATCTGTACCCAGGTGGTTGCCAGCATGCCGCCGAAAAGAACATAGCCCAGCATGATGACACCCACCATGATTTCCGCCACCTCGTAAGGCAGGCCGAACATGAGCTTGATAAGGCTGCCGGAGCCCACCATCTGGGCGATGGTGTAGAAAAGCACCGTGAGGATGCCGCCGACGGCTGAAGCGATGCGGACCGGCGTCTGTTTGAGGCGGTAGGCGACAACATCGGCAAAGGTGAACTTGCCCAGGTTGCGGAGCGGTTCGGCGATGAGAAACATCAAGGCCGGCCAGCCCACGAGCCAGCCCACGGCGTAAATCATGCCGTCATAGCCCTTGAGGGCGACCATACCGGCAATGCCCAGGAAGGATGCGGCGCTCATGTAGTCGCCGGCTAGGGCCAGGCCGTTCTGGAAGGCGCTGATGCTGCGGCCGGCGGCGTAAAATTCCTTGGCTGACCGGGTGCGCTTGGAGGCCCAGTAGGTGATGAGCATGGTGATGGCAACAATGATCAGAAAGAATGCGATGGACGGCACAGTCGGTTTTCCCAGGGTCGTCTGGATGGCGACGGCCGCCTGTTCTGTAGCTGGTGGCATGGTCTACTCCTTGTTGGTTAAATGACAATCAAAATGATGTGAAAGCATTATCAATCAAACAGCTGTCCGCGCAGCTTCTCAACCTCGGGGTCGTAGATGGCGTTGGCCCAGACGACATAGGTGAGGGTCAGCAGCCAGGCGAGAATGATGACGGCCACGGCCAGGGGAATACCCAGGGTGACGCTTTCTCCGATCTTCTGCGCCATGAACGGCTTGTTGAAGCCGATCAACAGGACAAAACCGTAATAGAGCACGAAAAGCATGATCATCAGCAGGGTCGAAACCTTGGCCCGTTTGGTCACAAGGGCTTTGAACTGAGCTGAATCGAGAACATTCTGGACGGTTTTTTTTGCCATTAATTCCTCCTTGACGTTGCCGGTGGATAACACCTTGAGTTTTATATCATTACCGCGCCATGCGGCGAAAATTGATTGGGCAGGAGCTGCGGCTGGTGGAGCCGAAAACCGCAGGCAGCTTGCTTAAATAACCTGACATGACGTAATTGTCAACTTTTCAGATGATATTAGTTAGCAGGGTGTAACAAGAGAGGTTATTGTCTGTGAGGCTTGCCTTGCCGCAAGCGCGAAAAAAAATGGATGAAACGATGGATTGCAGGGGTGTTGCGGGAAGTCCAGATCCCCTTTGCCCAGCAGCAGAGTTTCGTTCATTTCCACCAGGGCCTGGCGGGCGTAACCGTCCAGAAAATCGACCGCAACGGAGAAAAGCTTTTCCTTGTCCCTCCGGGTCACGGCGTCACCATGCGCCGTCACGCAGATCGGTAAAATGCCGCAGCAATCCCTGCAAATGGGCAGGCACCTTGTCGTAAGCGGTTGTTGTCAGCATATATGGCCTACCCTCCATTTGGGGGAAATCATCAGCTGTCATTAACGGTTCGTTGAAGCTTTCCTATTTTGCATCCTGCCATCTCACAGTTCGAATCCCTAACTACACTCTTTGCCCATCAAGCAGTTCCAGGTCCTGCGTCGGAAACTCAAGGCCCAGGGTTTCCATAAGAGCTGGTCAACATTATACGAATGATTATTCGGTATAATGTTTGCATGTTTAAAGAGATGATGAATTCGTAAAAATTCTATTTTCACCACGGAGACCGCAGAGGTCACAGAGAAAATATAATTACTTACATTAGTTATCTCTGTGGGCTCTGTGCTCACTGCGGTAAATTTTCAGGTTAGCTCAGGAATTTTTGTACACTTTATTATTGGGAGGTGTGTATGGCTGTAATGATCGACCCGGAGAAAAGCAGCCTGTTTCGCGCGGCGCCGCGACTCATGCAAATCCTGCGCGTGCTCGCCCGTCATAAATTCCTGGGCGCCCTGCGCGGCAAGAGCCATTGGCCGCCGCCGCAAGAGGTCCGGGAAACCTTTGAGGAACTGGGGTTGACCTTTCTCAAATTCGGACAAGTGCTCGCGATGCGGCGCGACCTGCTGCCGGACGCCTACATCGATGAGTTGGAAATGCTGCACGACCAGTTGCCGGCGCTGGGCATTGACGCAATAAGCGCGACGATAGAAGTAGAACTGGGCGCCCCGTTGACGAAGGTGTTTGCATCGTTCAGCGAGACGCCGCTGGCCGCCGCCACCATCGCCCAGGTGCATGAGGCGACAATGCCTGACGGACGTCACGTGGCCGTGAAGGTGCAGCGGCCCGGCCTTGAAGCGATGATTGCCACGGATATCGCGGCGCTGACCTACCTGGCAGCGCTGGGGGAAAGCCTCTTCCCGCGTCTGCGCGCCCTTGACCTCCCCGTGCTGGTGCGTGAATTTGCCAACAGTCTGAATCGGGAAACCGATTTTCAACGAGAAGCGCGCTCCATTCTGCTTTTTCGCGCCGCCCTGATGGAAGTCCCCGACCTCTGGATTCCTGATGTCGTGGCGGAGTGTTCGACCGCAACCGTGCTCACGATGGAGTTTTCTGCCGGCGAACGGGTGGATCTCTATGCCAGGCTGCACCCGGAAGCAATGCCGCAGGTGATCAAAACCCTGGTAAGGTTGATGCTGCAGACGATCTTCGAAGAAGGGCTGTTTCATGCCGACCCGCATTCCGGCAATGTTTTAGTTCTGCCCGACGGAAGGCTCTCCCTTCTCGATTTCGGGATGACGGGAGAGCTTGACGAGCCGATGCGCGATTCCCTGACACTTCTGCTCGAAGCGGTAGTCAAGGGCGATGCGCGGGCAGCCACCGAGGCTTATCTCGAAATGACATCGGCGAGCGAAAAGGTCAATCGCGCGGCGCTGTTATTGGACATAAAAGCAGTGCTCTATGAAATCCACAGAAGCGATCTGAAGAATGTTTCAATCGGTGATGCGTTCGATTCGCTGCTGCGTGCCGGAAGCCGGCACGGGGTCCACAATCCCGGCGAGTTTTTCCTCCTGACGCGTGCTTTTGTCATCCTGGAATCGATGATACGCCAACTCGACCCGGAGCATGACTATCTGGGAGCGTTTCGCGAAGAGATCTCGCGCCTGACCGCGCAGCACTTCTCACTGGCGCGGATCAAGGACAAGACAGGCAAGCTGGCGCGCGAAATGGAGCGTTTGATCAATGATGCCCCCGGTGACACGCGCCGCGTCCTCCGCCGTTTCGCCGAAGGCAATCTGGGCCGACTGCAGGCTCCGGCGATGGAGGCACTGGGAGGCCGCATCAGCCGCAACCTCGAACGTCTCACCGGCGCCATCGCTTCCGCGGCGCTCGTGATCGGCGGCGCCATGCTGGTGATTGCCCCGCTGGCTGGCTTGCATCATATTCTTGGCGAAATAATGATTATCGTCGGAATTTTCGGCACGCTCCTTGTCTGTATCGGTGCTTTGCGCCGCGACCGTGGCCGACGCTGACATTCCCCTCCCACCGCGACTTGCTGGTTGGGTAACCTAAACCGTTGTAAAAAAATAACATTGCCAGAGAAATGCATGGAAGATATCAAAAAAACGAAAGCGCAATTAGTTCATGAGATCGCCGAATTTCGCAGGCATTGCGCAGCCCTTGAAATTACAGCGCGTGAACACAAGCCGTTGGAAACGGAAATCCAGGATGCCCGGGAATATGCCGAGAACATCGTCGAAACCGTGCGTGAGCCTCTTGTGGTGCTCAATGCCGACCTGAAAATTCTCACCGCCAACCACAGTTTTTACGAGACATTCAAGGTCTCGCCCGCGGAAACGATCGGGAATTTCATTTATGACCTCGGCAACCGGCAATGGGATATTCCCAAGCTGCGCGTGCTTTTTGAGGAGATCCTCCCCCAGGATACCGTGTTCAACAGCTATGAAGTCGAGCATGTTTTCCAGGATATCGGCCGCAAG
>Ga0172380_10000887_pt1 | contig 54037 bp, 39 predicted proteins | sample Leawe162metaG_FD_119747 | JGI IMG/M metagenome (GOLD analysis project Ga0172380, IMG submission 119747) | Leachate microbial communities from a municipal landfill in Southern Ontario, Canada - Leachate well 162 metaG | ecosystem: Engineered > Solid waste > Landfill > Unclassified | place... | reverse complement strand
GGCGGCGATCGGCGGTCTGCTGCTGGCGGCGGGGCTCTCGGCGGTGCATCTGCTGAGTGCGACGCGGACGGCGGCGATCAAGGCGTCGCTTGACCGGTTGTTCGCCGGTTCGCTGCGCGCGACGTCGATCGGCGGTGCCGGGGTGGCCGGCCTGGTGATTCCGCTGGCCGTTCTGCTGGCCGGGGTGGGCGGGCCGCTGCTGGCCGTCCTCGCCGCGCTGTGCCGCCTCTATGGCGATTACGCTTATCGCCTCTCCGTGGTCAAGGCCGGCGCCTATGAGCCCATCGTTCCGCCGCTGACGCGGCGGTTGTAACTCAAGCAAAAGACCCCAGAAAAAAGCCCATCGTGATGGGCTTTTTTTATTACCGACTGTTGCCTCGATTTGATCGCTCTCCGGCCCGATATCAAGATACACAAGAGATGGGAGATGGATTAAATCTGCATGCCAAACCCGCCGCCGGTCACTTCCCGTCAGACGATCCCGTAAGTGGCCAGCCGATGCATTCGTCGTGTGAACGGAAATTGCGCAGCCAGTACGCCCAGTCCTGAGGCACCAGAGAGAAGGGGTCTTCGTGGCCCAACTCGCGGGCGGCCCACAGCGGCCAATGGGGATTGGACAGCGCCGGCCGGCCGAGCAGGACCAGGTCGACCAACTCCTCGCGAATGACGCGATCAGCCTCGGCCGGTAGCCCAAGGTTCCAGCTCGACGCGACGGGAATGCCGGTTTCGCGGCGGATACGCGCCGCGCGCTCGATCATGAAGGCCAGGTTGGCGAAGGGCGATTCCTTCAGCGCATCGGTGTTGTAGCCAAAGCTGATGTCGGCCAGATCGAGCCCATGCTCTTTCATCCGGCTTATGGCGATGATGGCATCGTCCATCTGCACGCCCTCCTCGTTGAGGTCGTCGACGCCTAGGCGCATGGTCAGCGGCAGGCGCTCCGGCCAGACTTCACGCACCGCATCCAGCGCCTCGATCAGGAAGCGCATGCGATTCTCCAGACTGCCGCCATATTCGTCGCTGCGCTTGTTGGCGATGGGCGAGAAAAAGCTGGAGGCGAGGTAGCCGTGGGCGAAGTGCAGTTCCATCCACTCGAACCCGGCTTCCGCGGCGCGGCGGGCAGCCGAAGCGTAGTCGCGATGCAGGCGCTTGATTTCGTCGCGGCTCAGTTCATGCACCGGATAGATGTAGCGACCGCCATAAGGGATCGGCGACGGCCCGACCACCTGCCAGCCATCGGGATGATCCGGCGGCAACTGGATTGCGCCCTCCCAGGGTTTGACTTCGCTGCTTTTGCGTCCGGTATGGCCGAGCTGGATGCCGGCAACGCCGCCCATGTCCTTGATGATGTCGGTCACCCGGCGCAGGCCCGGAATCTGGGCGTCGTCGTAGATGCCGGCACAACCAATGCTGGTGCGGCCTTCCGGGCTGATGGCGATCTGCTCGGGGAATACCAGGCCGAAGCCGCCGGCCGCACGGGCGCCGAGCATCATGACGTGGTAATCGTTCATCAAGCCATCCTTGGACCGGTACATGGTCATCGGCGACACGGCGATGCGGTTGCGCAGGGTGACGCCTTTTAGGGTGTAGGGGCTGAACAGGTGAGGCATGATTACGCTCCAGTAAAAATATGAAAGGCCACGAGGTTGTCGCCGCGCATTCAGGCGACGGCAAATCCTCCATCGACCACCAGTTCGGTGCCGGTAATCCACTTCGCGGCATCGGATGCCAGGTAGAAAACGCCGTTGGCAATGTCCTGCGGACGGCCTCGGCCGAGCAGGTGAGCCGCTTCGAACGCCGCTTCGGCGGTGGCCACGTCGGGCACCAGGCCAAGTTTGAGGAAGTCCGTCAACACCTTGGCCCCCATTTCCGTATTGACCATGCCCGGATGAACCGAATTGACACGGATGCCGTAATTGAGCCGGCCGCATTCGACGGCCGCCGCCTTGGTCAGCAGGCGCGCGCCGCCCTTGGAGGCGCAGTAGGCGCCGAGAGCGAGGCTGCCCTTGAGACCCGCCACCGAGGAAATGTTCACGATGGAGCCACCGCGGCCGGCGATGCCGCCCGGCTTCATGGCGCGAATGGCATGCTTGACGCCGAGAAATGTGCCGGTGACGTTGACGTTCATGGTGAAGTTGAAGTCCTCCAGCGTGCAGTTCTCCAGCAACGACGTCGTCTCGACGCCGGCGTTGTTCACCTCGATGTCGAGGCCGCCGAAACGCTTCACGGCGGCGGCGATGGCGGCCTCCCAGTCCGCTTCCTTGGTCACGTCGAGATGCACATAGAGGGCGTCGCCGAGGGACGCCGCCGTCGCTTTGCCCGCATCGTCGAGCAGGTCGCCGATCACCACCTTGGCGCCGCCTGCGGCGAGGGTGGCCGCTGTCGCCGCACCCAGGCCGCGTGCGGCACCACTTACCAGTGCCACCTTGCCGTCCAGTCGAAATTCATTCATTGCCGCTTCCTCCGCGTGTTGTGTTGCCGCGCACGAGCGCGGCAGGATTGTCATGAAACCGATGATTGAGTCCGTTCGTCCCACGGGGACGTGTGCCCTTTAGGGTATTTCCTCCGGTCATGGTGAGCCTGTCGAACCATGGATGGACTTAATCACAAACATTTAAAGCGTTTGTCCCACACCCTTCGACAGGCTCAGGGCGAACGGTGGTCTTATCCAGGTTTTTCTACGCATTGAATCCCGTCCAGGGCAGGCGATAGCCGTTTTCGCACAGGCCATAGCCGACGGTGCCGTCGCTCTTGCGGTATTCCATGATCTGTTCGCACATGATGAAAGTGTCGAGCGAGAAGAACCAGCGCAGCAGCGGTTTGCTGGTGAACTCGTGGTGGCGGTCCTTGCCGTCGATGAACTTCCAGTGCGCCGAGGCGATGGAGAAGGTGTCGTCGGCATAGACCTCCTTCTCGTCGATGTGCTTGACCTGTAGCCATTCCTCGCCGTCGTGGTACATGCGCAGATAAGAGGTCTCGTCCTTGGTCGATACGCCGCGCACGCCAGCGAAGGCCGTGCCGTCCTCGAACACCGGCCAGGCCAGGCGGTAGGTCTTGAGTCCGTCCCAATTGCGGTTGCCGGCGGCAATGTCGCGGAAGCCATTGCCGTCGATCTCGCTGCGGATGCCGCGATGGGTGATGTGGCCGGTGACGCGCGAGGTGCCTTCGAGGTGCACGTGCGCCATGTCCTTGGCAAACGAACTGGTCTTGTCGGCGGAAAGCTCGATGCAGTCGGCCAGCGGATGCAGTTCGTCCCAGCACAGGTCCACCGAGAAATCGACGTCGGAGAACAGGATGCGCGTCTTCTTCAACGGCTCCACCGCATGGATGTACATGCCCGCGGCCTTGATGCCGTTCAGCGGCCGGTCGGTACTGTGCGGCAGGTTCATATTGACCCGGTTGTAGATCGGCAGGCCGTCCTTGAAGAAGACGAACCAGGTGTTCATCTCGCGGCGGTTTTCCATGAAGCCGACGCGGATCAGCGCGGCCGTTTTGGTCTTCGGGTCGTAGAAGTTGTAGTAAAAACTCTGGCCCCAGAGCGGGTAGTCCTTGTTGGAAATCAGGCCTTCGTATTTTTCAAAATCGTTGCTCATGGCGTCTCCAGGTGAAATGTCGGCTGTCCGTTTTTCGGTCCGATGAAGATTGCGTGAATGTCCGGTGTCGAGGGAACCACTGAACAAGCCCGTTCGTCCCAAGGGGATTTCCTCCGGTCACGCTGAGCTTGTCGAAGCGCAAGGTGCTCCAGCACTGGGCCCTTCGGCTGGGCTCAGGACAGGCTTCGACAAGCTCAGCCCGAACGGTGGGGTACTTAATCAGCATTTCCTTAGCGTTCAATCGTCGAAGAATTTCTCGAAGGCGAGCTGGTCGACAGGAATGGTCTGACCCTCCGCCAGCTTGCCGTCGCGCAGGCGGTAGAGATAGGCTTGGTAGTTGTCGTACCTGCGGCCGTCGGGCCGCTGCCCGGTGGCATGCAGGTACATCATGATGTTCTTGTCGTCCGCCAGCACCACCTCGGGAATCACTGACATGGTTCCCGCCGTGCGTCGCTTGATCTCCTGCAGGACCCAGGCGAACTCTTCCGGCCCGCGGTAAGTCTTGCTCAGCGAGGATCTGCCGCGGATGGTGTAGACGATGTCGTCGGTGACGAACTTCGAAGCAGTGTCGAGATCGTTGCGGTTGAACGCCTCGAAAAACGCGGTCAGGACTTTGAGACTGTCATTGTCGGTCACGGTCAATCCTCTCCAAAAGATTTCACAGCACTTCCTCCATCTTCACCCGCAGCAGTTCGAGCATCGGGTAGGACACGCCGAGCATCCAGGTCATCAGCACGTCGTGGTGGGTCTTGCCGCAAACAGCGATACGGTACATGGTCGCCAGGGTGATGGCGACCAGCTTGTAGATGTTGAGGATGGTGTAGTAATTCAGCGTTGCCGGATTCACCGACAGGCCGGAGGCGTTCTCATAGGCGGCGAAGAATTCTTCCGCCGGCATGAAGCCGCCGACGAGGAAGGTTTTGCCGTCGTCGAGGTACGAACCGAAGATCGGCATCGCCGCATAAGCCAGGTCTTCGTGGCGGTCGCCGAGGTGGCCGAGCTCCCAGTCGAGGATGGCCGAAATCCGGTTGTCGTGTTCGGTGTAGAGGAAGTTGCCGGTGCGGTAGTCGCCGTGGATGATCGAGACGCGATCCATTGATGGCATGTTCGCGCGCAGCCAGGCCATGGTCAGGCGCATCAGCGGGATGTCTTCATGGACATCCTCCTCCCAGATCCGCTCCCACCAGTTGAGCTGCCACTCAGCCGCCTGGAGGCCGAGAGCCGGTGCCGCCATGGTGCTGAGGTCGGCCTGGCGCCAGTCGCGGGTGTGGATCTTCGCCAGGCACTCCACGAATTGCGCGCCGAGAATCGGGCGCAGGGCCGGAGGGAAGTAAGGCGCCAACCCCGCCGAAAGGTCGGGCGGCAAATTGGTCGGTTTGGTCACGCCGGTGATGAAGCCGCAGACGATGGCCGGATAGGGAAAGTACTTGCCTTCCTCGTCCACCCAGAACACTTTCGGCGCCGGAACGATGCCTTCGAAGGCCTTGATGATCTGGAACTCGCGCAGGCGGCTGGCCTCGGCCGTGGATTCGGCCGGCTCCATGCGCAGCACCAGGGAGCGCGTGGTGCGACCGACGCCGGGCATGTTCCAGGTCAGCTCGAAGGCCATATGAATTTTCGACGCGCCGCCCGTCAGCCAGCGCGGATTGGCGAGTTCGAAGGGGTCCTTGAGTTCGTCGGTCAACAACCGCCTGACGCCTTCCACCAAAGTCTCCAGCGCCATCTGCTGGTAGGGCGGTCCGGCGCGACGCTGAAGCTTGCGCACCAATACGCGATCCACCGTCGGTTCGCAGGGAAATCTTCGCTGTAGATCGGCGATCCAGGCGGCCGTCGGGCGATTCTTGTCCAGGGTGTTCATCGGTAGTTCCTGTAAAAAACTAGGGAATAACTTATAAGTCCGTTCGTCCCACGGGGACGTGTGCCCTTTAGGGTATTTCCTCCGGTCATGGTGAGCCTGTCGAACCATGGATGGGCTTACTCACAAACATTTCACGCGTTTGTCCCATACCCTTCGACAAGCTCAGGGCGAACGGGAAATTTAATCAGCCCTTTCCTAGTGCGCTGACAGCCAGAAGCCGGCGAGGATGACGCCGGAGAAAACGATGACCCACAGCTCGAAGAAGATGCGCCATTTCAGCGGAGCGTCCCCAAGTTCCATGAAGTGGATGATCACCAGCCTTACCTTGACCGCGGCAATGACCAGGATCGCGGCGGTGGCGAGCATGGAGGTTGCCGCTCCGCTCTTCAGCCACCAGGTGCTGGCGCAGGTTGCGAGCATCAATACCGCCCAGACGAGCGTTGGGGTACCAAGCCAGAGTCCCATGGGTTACCTCATCAAATACAACAAAGGAAAGAGAATGATCCAGAGCAGATCCACCATGTGCCAGTAGGTCGCCCCGCTTTCCAGCCAGAGCACGTTGCGGCTGTGATAGGTGCCGGCGAGCGCCTTGCGGCAAAGAATGAACAGCATCACCGTGCCGACGATCACGTGGAAGAAGTGAATGCCGGTGAGGATGAAGTAGTACATGAAGAAATCGTTGGTCAGCATCGAGATGCCGTGACTGATCTTCTCCGTGTACTCCACCACCTTGAGCACGCAAAACGCCAGGCCGCAGAGCGCACCGGCAGCCAGCAGATAGGCCACATGGCGCACCTTGTCCATTTTTGCAGCATGGACGGCAAGCACGACGAACCAGCTGCTGGTGAGCAGGATCAGGGTGTTGATCCCGCCGTAGTTGAAATTGAGCGCCTGTTGCGACAGGTTGTAGAGTTCGACGTTCTTGCTGCGCTCGATGACAAAGGAAGTAAAAAAGAGGCCGAACATCAGCATGTCGGCCCCCACGAAGATCCAGACGCCCGCTTCTCCCGGCAGGCGTCTGGTTTTTTCGGACAACACGTGCGACATAGGCATCAATCCCCGCCGCGCTTACTTGCCGGCAATGGCCAGCGCAGCTTCTTCTTCCTGCTGCAGGCGGTTGATGGCGCCGAACATGTAGTAGCTAAGGATCAGCACCCAGAAGAACCAGGTTCCAAGCGCCACCCAGTAACCGACGAAGCCGCTCCAGGCGAAGGGGCCGGAGTAGAAGAAAGGCAGGAAGGACAGCGGGATGATGGCGATCGCGCTGAAGATCGAATACCAGGCCACCCAGCGCGGAATCAGCGGTTTGGTGCGCTGATCGATGAGGAAGACATAGCCCAGCGCGAGCTCCTGCAGCGTCGTCGCCCAGTAGGTGGTGTCGAAGAAGAACCAGCCGAATTCATGCATCGCACGGACGATTTCAGGCGTCCGCTCTTCGATGTGGTAAGCCGCCGCCATCCAGGCCGAGGCGCCGACCAGGCCGATCACCGCGGTGATGACGCCGCCCATCTGCTCGATCACCGCGATTACGCTGTCCTGGCCGTCGATCTTGATCATGACGCGCGAGATGACCGCGCTCCAGACGAAGTAGAACGGGCAGATGATGACGCTGATGGTCATGCCGAAACGAATACGCAGGCTGTGCTCCGTGTACCACGCGTAGAGATCGTTGATCGGCATTGCCGGCGCATCGGGCGGAATGCCGACGCCGAGATAACCCCAGCCGAGCAGTTGGCCGAAGAGGAAAATCATTCCGCCCCAGGCGCTGAGCCGCCAGATGTCGTACTTCTGTTTCGGCGTGCGCGTCCTGGCGACAGGCGGGGCCACATATTCGCTTTGCGGCAACGCTGCGGTAGCTGTATTCATGCTCGTTCTCCTTTACGGTTGATGACGCATCCGGCGCTTATGCCGGACGGCGGGACTCAAAAAACTTGCGGTGCAGCGAAACGACTCGAAACCTATTCCTTGCGTGATGCCATGTAGTCGATATACGACCGCGGCCAGCACATCTCCAGCCAGCCGGCGCCGGGCGCGCCATCGATTTCGACCGACATGCCGGATTCGTTCATGACCGTGTCGGCCCGCACCGGGAAGGCGAAGAAGGCAAAGGTCTTGGCGTACACGTTCACCACGCGGCCATCCGCATCGCGCACCACGGCCTTGAACGACTTCTGATTCAGCGCCAGGTCGCGCTCGTAATCGAAGTCCACCGAGGTGACCTCGGACACCTTGCCATCCTTGTAGATGTAGCCGCGCAGATGGACGATGCCTTCGGAATGTATCTCGAAAAAATGCACGGCGAGATCGGGGCCGGCCTGGCCTTCAAACCAGCGCCAGTGCTGGATCGCCGGCCAGTCGCGGTGGCCCCAGGAATGGTCACGGTGACCGGTGTAGTCGAACGGAATCACGCGACCGTCGATGGTCACCGAACCCTTGACCAGGCCGCTCTGCTCGAAACGGTTGTCGGCGACCATGTCCGGGCAGCCGTCGCGATGACCGCCATACGCGTAAGCCGGGTGGATTGCGTCGAAACGCAGATCGACAGCAACGCGCTTGCCCTGGAAGGTGACGTCGGCCGACTCCAGCGTCATGTTCTGGCGCATGTGCATGCCGCCGACCTTCCAGTCATTGAAGTTCATCGCATCCGGAACCACAACGCCGTCCTGGATTTCGAAAATGTGGCCCTCTTCGCCAATGGCCGGGCCGAACAGGCAGCACATGGCGCCGGCATTGTTCTCGGCATCCACCCAGGTGTAGAGAAAGATCGTCACGCCATGTTGCGGCAGCACCACCGCATAGGGGATCGATTCGCGGCCGCCGTTCTTGCGCAGCACGTGGCGCCCGTCGTCGGCAAGCTGCGGCAGCATGCGTTTCTCGATCTGGATCTGGTCGAACTTCATGAGCTACTTCTCCTTCAAATGTTCCTGCACCTGCAATGTCCTTAGGGAATAACTGATTAAGTCCGTTCGTCCCACGGGGACGTGTGCCCTTTAGGGTATTTCCTCCGGTCATGGTGAGCCTGTCGAACCATGGATGGACTTAATCACAAACATCTCAAGCGCTTGTCCCATACCCTTCGACAGGCTCAGGGCGAACGGGAGACTTAATCAGCCCTTCCTTAAATAACTTCCTCCATGCGCACCCGCAGCAGTTCGAGCATCGGATACGAAACGCCGGTCAGCCAGGTCATCAGGATGTCGTGGTGGGTCTTGCCGCAGGAGGCGATGCGACGCATCGTCGCCAGGGCGATGGTGACGAGCTTGTAGAGGCCCATGATGTAGTAGTAGTCGATGCGCGGCCGATCCACCGACAGGCCCGACAGCTTTTCGTAGCTGGCGAAAAATTCGTCCTCGGGCATCAGCCCGCCGACGAGAAAGGTCTTGCCGTCGTCGATGTGGTGACCGAACAGCGGCATGGCGGTATAGGCCAGATCCTCGTGCCGATCGCCGAGATGTCCCAGCTCCCAGTCGAGGATGGCGCTGATCCGGTTGTCGTGTTCGGTGTAGAGAAAATTTCCCGCCCGGTAGTCACTGTGGATGACGGAGATATGGTCCGCAGAAGGAATGTTCTCGCGCAGCCAGGCCATGGTCAGCCGCATCAGCGGGATGTCCTCGTTCATGTCCTCTGCGTAGACACGCTCCCACCAGTTGAGCTGCCATTCGGCGGCCTGGGTGCCGAGGGCCGGCGCATCGAGCGTCGACAGATCGGCGCGGCGCCAGTCGAGCGTATGGATCTTCGCCAAACAGTCCACGAACTGGGCGCCGATGATCGGACGCAGCACGGGACCGAAATTGGTGCCGAACCCCGAGGAAAGATCGGGCGGCAGATCGGTCGGCTTGGTGACGCCGTTGATGAAGCCGCAGATGAGGGCCGGATAGGGGAAATACTTGCCCTCGTCGTCGACCCAATACGCATCCGGTACCGGCACCACGCCCTCGAACGCCTTGATGATCTGGAACTCGCGCAGGCGGCTGGTTTCCGCCGTCGATTCGGCGGGTTCCATGCGCAGCACCATGGAGCGCGTGGTGCGGCCGACACCGGCCAGATTCCAGGTCAGTTCGAAGGCCATGTGGATCTTCGACGCACCGCCGACCAGCCAGCGCGGATTGGCGAGTTCGAAGGGCTCCTTGAGTTCGGCGGCGAGCAGGTCGTGCACGCCTTTGATCAGCGTTTCCAGCGGCATCTGCCGGTAGGGCGGGCCGGCACGACGCTCCAGCTTGCGCGTCAGAACGCGATCCACTGTGGTTTCGCAGGGGAATTTCTGCCGCAACTGCGCAATCCATTCGGCCGTCGGGCGGTTTTTGTCCAGGGTGTGCATCAACATGTTCGTTCCATTCCTCAGGGCCTGACGAGAACCTTGATGGCGCCGCGGGTCTTGTCGTCGGCCAGCTCGAAGGCTTCGCGGATGTTTGCCAGCGGCAACTGGTGGGTGATCAGTTTCTGCAAGGGCAGCCGGCCCGAGGCCATCATGTCGATGGCGAATTCGTAGTCGGTGCGCAGGCCGACCTGACCGTAGGCCAGGGCATACATGAAATTGATTTCCTTGAACACGGCCGCCCAGGAATCGATCTTGGTCGCTACCTCCCACAAGCCCAAGACGACGACCGTGCCGCGCGGCCTGACGATGGCCGCCGCCAGGTCCAGCGTATTGGCGCTGCCGCCCACGGTTTCGATGACGATGTCGGCGCCGCCGTCCACCTGCGCCAGCACCTGCTCCACCGTATCGGCGGACGAGCTGCGCACCACGGCGTCGGCGCCGAATTCATAGGCGAACTTTTCCTGCTGGTCGTACTTGGCGGTGACCACCACCTTGCCGGCACCGAGCAGCTTGGCCACATTTGCCGCAATCAGGCCCACCACGCCGGCGCCGAGCACCACCACACGTTCGCCGCCGCGCAGGCCGAGCCGACGCAGGGCGCCGATCGGCGTCGCCGCCGGCTCGATGATCGCTGCGTCATGAGTCGCAATGGAATCCGGCAGGACATGCATGCCCTTCTCGCCGAACTTGATGTACTCGACGAATCCCGGCGTGACGAAATTGCCGCGATTGGGGCAGACGCCGAAGGCGCCCGAGGTGCAGTAGACACAATGGCCGCAGCTGGTGCTGTGGAACTGGTCCACCGCGACGCGGTCGCCGACCTTGAGCCTGCGGATGTTGCGCCCGACTTCGACCACCGTGCCACCGTACTCATGGCCGCCGGCGCCGGGAATCGGAAACGGCCACAGGCTGGTCGGCCGCTCAGCGCCGCGCCACCAGTGCAGATTGCTGCCGCAGACGCCGATGCCTTCGGTCTTGATGATGACGCTGTCGGCATCCACCTGCGGCACATCCACATCCACCAGCTCGATCTGCCGCGGGCCCAGCATCACGGCGGATTTCATCTTGGCCATCGATCTCTCCAGAATAGTCTGCTGCGGTTTCAGCCAGCCACGCCAAGCTCGGCGAGCAGCTTGGGCAGATTGGGCTGGCCAGTGGTGGCCGAAAGGCCGCCGTCGGCGACGACCACGCTACCGGTCATGAAACTGGCTTCGTCGGAAGCGAGGAAGGCGATGATGTTGGCGATCTCTTCCGGCTTGCCACCGCGCTTCATCGGGATGTTCGCCACCCACGGCTCGCGCACATGGAACTGCTCCAGCGCATCGGCCATCGGGGTATCCACCAGACCCGGCGCGACCGTATTCACACGGATGTTGTCCTGGGCGTGGTCAATGGCCAGCGCCTTGGTGTAATTGATCGCCCCGCCCTTCGCCGCGTTGTAGGCGGTGAAACCGTAGTCGGCAGACATGCCGGAAATCGACGTGGTATTCACGATGGCGCCGCCACCGCGGCACTTCATGTGCGGGATGGCGGCCTTGCAGGCGTAATAGATCGAGTGCAGGTTGATGGCGATGGTCTGGTGCCAGTCCTGGCTCGACAGGTCCGGCGTATAGCCGCCGAAACAGGTGACGCCGGCGTTGTTGACCAGGATGTCGAGGCCGCCGAAGGTCTCCACCGTCATCGCAATCAGGGCTTCGACGTCCGATTGCACCGTGACATCGCACTTGCAGAAACGCACGCGGTCTTCGCCAAGCTCCGCCACCAGGGCGAGGCCCGGCTCCGGCCGCCGCGCCGCAACCACCACGCGGGCGCCCTCCTCCACCAGCCGCCTTGCGGTCGCCGCGCCAATCCCGGTCGTCCCGCCGGTAACAATGGCCACGCGCCCCTCGAACCTGTCTTTTCTCATCGCCCAAACCTTTCGCCGATTTGATCGTCCGCGAAGGAGCGGATTCAGCGCTCAGACGCTCTGCGTAACAACGCCGCCGGCATCAACCGCCGGCACGCGCTGTTTGCATTCGCCAGAGCAAATTCCCCCAATGACGCGGCGCACAACCCCACCGCAGGGGAATCGCCACTCCTCCATTGCGCGCCGTTTCGCGGCGTCTTGTAGTGCTGGGATGGATACTATTCCCAGGGATGGTTTTGGAAACCGTCCTTTCGGAGGGTTCCCATATGGAATATCTTTACGCGTGGTACGCGATGTCAGACGGTCGCAGCGGGAATCAATTGCGCATCGCCTGTCCGACGCCCAGGGTCGGCGAAAGCTTGATCCGTTTGAGATCCTTGAACATGAAAAAGGTATAGGTCCAGATCGCGACACCCCAGGAGAAAGCGATGGTGTGATAGCTCCACCAACCATTGAGCGCAAAGGGACTGGGCTCAAGAAAATAGGGCAGGAACGTCAAGGGGAACATGGTCATCGCAAACGCAATGGCAATCCAGCCCACCCATACCGGGAAGATGGCCGGTTCCTTTCGGTTGAAAATCGCAAACAAGCCGGCCCCGACATACTGGATCGTGGTGATCATGTAGGTCATGTTGAAAACATACCAGCCGATGAGGTGAACCGCCTTGACGAGTTCGGGATCGATGCCGGGGGTACCCGCATAGCGCGCGCACCAGGCCCAGATGGCGCCGCACATCGAGAGGATGAACGCCGTCAATGCGCCGCCGATGAATTGCATCTGCGACAGCACGTGCACTCCCTTTTCCCGGCTCCGCATCTGCTCGGCCAGCTGAATGCACCAGACCATGTTCAGCAGTCCAAAGAAAGTGGAGACACATTGCCCGAGCAGGATATGGTCTTGGTACTTCACGTAGTAGTTGGCCACCAGTTCTGCACCGCTCCATCCAGGCGGTGGCGGACTCGGCAGGTTGTGCCCCAGCACCATCCAGAAGAAAAAATAGCCAACTACCGATATTGGACCCGTCCAGGCCATGCAGCGCTGTATCCGGTAGATCACCCTTTCATCCATTTTTGCTCCTCCGGTTTGGTGTACTCAGGTACTCAGCTTCCTTGCACTTTCAAAGCCGCCATCCGTCGGCTTATGTCCTTGATCATGTAGAAGGAGGCAACAAAACACCACACCAGCCATGCGGCATAAGGAACATAGAAACCCAGGAGACCATTCCAGGCAAACGGCCCGGTCTTGAAATACAGGGTCAGGCTGGCGGGCACAAACGTCAATCCGCACCAGATGCTCAGATAGCAAACCCAACTCGGAAACAACCGGGTTTCTCTCTTGTCGGCAAGACCCACCAAAGCCATGGCGACCATCTGCACGGTGGTAATGGCGTATTGCAGCTCAAGCGACTCCCAACCGATATCGTGAAAGGCCTGAATGATCGCGGGGTCACGCTCCGGGCGAAAACTGGCGACCGCCCAGCACAGCATGCCGAAACTGACCACAAACACCGTAAGCGCCCCACTGATCAATTGGGTGTAGGTCAGCACCCGCGAGTGCTTCTCTATATGCCGCATATGCTCGCTGATCTGCGCTGACCAGGGCAGATAGAGAGAGATGAAGACCAGGCTGACAACCCACCCCAGTCGCAGGTCGGAAAGGTTCTGCACGTAATAAGCGCCAATTTCTGCGGCCGTCGAGGCCGGCGAGATGGGGCCAGGCAGGTTGTGGCCAAGAAAACCAAATGACATTACGAAAATCAGCACAAACAGCGGGCCACACCACGCGCTGATCATTTCGTAATTGAGACTTGTCCGTTCATCCATCGTTTTTCTCCTGTTCGTAATTCGGATATCAGCCTGTTGATTGAGCACCGGGCTATTCATCTTGCTGCAGCGTGATACCTCCGGTGTCCAGAGAGAGGATCGCCTTTTGTATGAGCGTGTTGAGCGTAATGAATTCTTCCGCGGTCAATCCCGTGAAGGCCTTAGACAAAGGCTCCAGCATTTTCGGAACCGCTTCGGTAGCGATTTTTCGTCCTTTGGCAGTGATCTTGATAACGTGCCGCCTCGCATCCATTGACTCCGGCGTTCGGGAAACCAATCCATCTCTGGCGAGCTGCTCCAGGATGCGGCTCATATTGGCTTTGCTGGTCCCAACCAGCTCGGTCAGCTCTCCCGGCGAGGCCTCGCCTTTGTCGGCGGCCAGAAGCAGGCAAAGTACGTGGAAGATATTTTCCGTTAGCCCGATCCGGCGAAAGACAGGCTCGTAATAGGCCGTCATGGTCGAGGCAAGAATCCGTACCAAACGAACCATGACCGCTTGTGGCATGGGCAAGTTGGGCAGGGCTGCCGCCATTGACGGTGTGCTACGTTTTACCGAAGCCAGTTTGAGTACGCCACGCATAATGGTTCCCATATAGTTCCACAGTAAACTATCACGGAACATGCTGGATATCAAACAATTTTCTGCGGCATAGCGGAATCCCGCGGGCACAGTTCGGCAGGAGCTGTGCCGCCCGCGCCAGCACCAGAGCGGCCGAGCGGGTGGACACGTCGAGCTTGCGGCAGTGGGCGGCGACTGGTTGGACAGGCCCATCATTTGCAACCCAATATCGCCAGGCTAAGACCTTCGGGAAAAGCTGATTAAGTCCGTTCGCGTTGAGCCTGTCGAAACGCACACCGGTCAAATCAAGGGCCCTTCGACCTTGCTCAGGACAGGCTTCGACAAGCTCAGCCCGAACGGTGGGTACTTGTTCAGCACTTCCCTGAACTCGTTCGCGTCGCAGAATACGGCGGCAACAGCGTGAGGCGCGGATCGTCGACAGCACCACCCGCGGTGAAGTGATAAAGACTCTGCCACGCGTTGCCTTCGAGCCCGAGCAGCGCGTGCATTTCGTCGTCGAGAAAGCAGCCGATACCGGTGCCGCGAATGCCGGCCACCTCGGCCTCCAGGTAGAGCACCTGCCCGAGCAGGCCGCACTCCCAGTACAGCGCACGATAGCGCCACGGCGCGCCGGCGGTAATCGCGTAGTGGGCCAGCATGCCGAGGGAGTAGCAGGAATCGGCGGCAATATCCTGACCGCACGAAATACTGCGCGCAATGTCGCGCAGATCATGGGGAACCAGCAAATACAGCGGCAGATCGGCGGGGCCGGCTTTCTGCCACAGCCAGTCCGACCGCAGCGCCGCCTTGAGCGCTGTCAGCGCTTGCGGATTGCGCACCAGCATGTACAACCCCGCTTCGAGGCCCTCCACCCGATGCACGAATAGCGCCAGATGCACCTCGGCCGGCCACGGCCAGGCCGACCACGGCGGCACCGCCGTGCGGGGCAAGGTGGCGTCGAGTATGGCGAAGAACTTGGCGGCGCTGATGTGAGTTGTTGCGTCGAAGTCCACCGCACTTCTTCGTTGTCGAATAAGGGTCGCTGCGCGGATGTCGCCCGCCAAGCCGGCTGAAATCGGCGTAGCGGCAACGTCGGCGTCCGGCTCCGGCATCGGCGCGCAATGGGGCTTGGCGGTGAGCTGATCGACGTGCTCGATATCGGGCCAGTGCACCTGTTCGGCGCTCAAGCGATTGGGCGTGCCGAAAAATTGCGTGGGGGAAGGCGGCAGCGGTGGCGCAGCCAGATCGCCCGGCGCAATCCACAACAGGCAATCGGGAGCTTCCCGCTCCGCGAGGCCGATAGCGTGGTCGAGCCCGAGCAGGGCGGCAATCTCCACATCGGACGGCGCCGCCAACAGATGGGCACGCCAACCGAGTGCTGCTGCGGCCATGCCGAGCGCGGCGATGGCATGGCCGCAATCGTGCTGGCAGTAGCGGAAGGCACGCATGCCGTATTTCCAGGCTTCGCGCCAGACGATGCTCGTCAGCCCGACGAACACGCCGGGCAACTCCGGCGGCACATCCCAGACACCACGCCGCTCCAGCGCATGATCGCGGCTCGCATAGTGGTAAACGCCCGCCGTCAGGCCCGGTATGTGGCCGCTGACGAGATAGCCTTCAGTCGGATGCAGGTTGCCGCTGGAAGGATTGCAGCGCAAGGCCCATGAGGTATCGCCGGCAGATTTCCAGGCCGAGATGGCCAGCGACAGTTCGAACAGCATGCCGATCGCGTCGAGATCCAGCGCCAGCGGCGACGGCAACTGTCCCTGGCGCAGATCGCTGTAGCGGGTTGCCAGCCCATCCGCCGCCAGCGGCAAGTGAATGCACTCGGCCCCCGCGTAGCCACGAAAAGGATTCGGCTGGTTGGACCAGTCCAGCCGGCCGGGTCCGGGCGCATAACGATTGGGACGATGCTTGCTGCGCTCGTGATAATCGGAGAGCGTGTAGTCAGCCATGAGGGGTACCCTTGGGTCGTGATTCAGCTTAGCACGCTGAGTTTCGGCAGAGCAGGAATCGCCTGCACCTTTTGGCCCGCGCGGCGTTTTCGGTTTCAGATTGGCTCCGGGAAGCGGAGTTTCAGTACGGGGCTCGGGTGGCGCCAAGCGATCCTGTTGAAATGGGTGTAAATGGATGTGGTATTGGCATCCATGATTCCCTCCAATGCCGTTCAGATACCTGCATCGTGAAACTTCGCCAGCTCGCGGAGGGTACGGCCCAGTCGGTGGCTTCTCGGGGCGGCATATATATCGGCTGATGAAAGGCAGATCGACCTGCTGCTTCGCCTGAAAACCAACGGCAGCATTGGCAAGGACAGGTCGTCGGCCTGAGCGGCCATTAGACGATGTTGCCGCCAAAGGCAGCAACGGGTCGGTCAGCGGTCATAATCCGGAAAGTGCCCCTCTACATCCGCTTCGCAACTCACGCTAAACCCGGGGCCAACCTACTCCGGCCCCTCACGTTTTCTGGTATCCAATGGAAGTTACACCTGTGAGATACCCGCGAACAGATACGGAAAACTTCCAGAAGAATACGCATAGCGAGGCTCGTATACTGAGCCTGATATCCTCTATCCTTCTACCACGAGCCCATGCCGATGTATGTCGTAACGCTACATGACATAATGATGAATCACCATGACGGACGATACCGAATTTGATTTCCGGATCGCGGCGTACTCGCCGGAAACGATTCCAATGGAGCGTCTAGCGCGGTACATGACCGAGCTAGCAGCGCTCATGGGCAATGCGCCGCACGTTCACTTCAAAGGGCTGCGGAAGGGCAGTACGGTCGTTCGGGCCGTCGTCGAGCAGGAAGACATTCCGAAGGTTCAGGCCCGGCTCCAACTTGTTGGAAGGCTAGACGCTCCCCTGGATGTGGTGAGGTGCATCAAGGCCATCAACGGCCTCCTACGGGAGGACAATGCTCGCGGGACGCTGAAGCACGTTCGGACTGCTCAGGTCATCAAGTTCCCTGGTGTCGAAGAGGTATTGCCGGCGCGTATTGGGCCGATTAAGGAAGCCGGCATCCTTGACGGCGAGATCGTGCGCGTCGGCGGCAAAGATCGGACCATTCATATTCAGCTCATTGGACCCGACGGCCAGGAGTACAGGCTGGTTACGATCAGCCGAGACATCGCAAAGCAGATGGCTCAATATCTCTACATGCCCGTTCGAGTCGCAGGCACAGGTACTTGGTATCGTAACGAAGAAGGCGACTGGGAGCTCGAGAGTTTTGCCGTTCAGGACTTCGAGCCGTTGGAGGACCGCAGCCTGATCGAGGCGGTCGCAGCGTTGCAAGCCATCGAGGGAAGCGATTGGCAGGAGACCGATGACCCGTTGAGCGCCTGGCAGCGCATCAGGAGCAACTAATGGCCGTCCTGTTTGATACAAGCGTCTTGCTCCTCGCTCTCCAGCCTAACGCAAAGCCCCCGCTCGATCCGTCGACGGACAAGCCTTTAGATCAAGCGAAGCAGCGTGTTGAATATCTGATCAAGACGCTGAGCAAGGCAAAGACGAAGGTCATCATTCCGTCCCCCGTCTTGTCTGAGCTACTGGTCGGCGCCGGTACCGCTGGACCGCAGTACATTCAGGAGCTACAGAAGACGCCTTTTCGCGTGTCTCCGTTTGATACGCGAGCCGCTATCGAGTGCGCCGATGCAATGGCGAACCATGGCACCAAGGGAAGGTCCGCTGAAACTCGTGCGAAGGTCAAATTCGACCGCCAAATCGTTGCCATCGCGAAGGTCGAACGGGTGGAAGCGATCTACTCCGACGACGACCATATCCATAAGCTTGGGGCACAGGTTGGGCTGAAAGTGGTTCGCACCTTCGAACTCGAACTTGATCCCGATGAAGCCCAGCACAAGTTACCGCTCGTACCGCGCGTTGAGCCGGACGAGGGAGAAATGCCTCCGCCCGTTGTGATCGCGGCGGTGGAACAACGCGTAGCCGAGAATGGCGGCAGTGCCGAGCCCCCACGCCGAAAGAATCCCGATGCACCAGAGGGGGGTGGCGTTGAACGCCGTTGAGATTGAGCAGGCTATCACCGACCTTGCGGAGCAGCCTTTTGACCCTGCGACCTTTCCCTATGCCTTCCTTGAAGCCTTTGGCAACAAGGAGACGACGCTCAAGCGTCTTCGCGCCGGGGCGTCGAACAAGTCCGACCTCGGCGGCGTTCTCCAGACCAGCAACATCCACATCCTGATCTGCGAGGCAGGACAGGTCACAAACGCGCTCAAGGCCCTCAAGGATAGCCCCGCCACCGCCAAGGCCAAGGCGAAGTTCATTCTCGCCACCGACGGCGCGGACTTCGAGGCGGAAGACCTGACCAGCGGCGAGACGGTCGCCTGTGCATTCAAGGACTTTCCCGACCATTTCGGCTTCTTCCTGCCGCTGGCGGGCATCAGCACCGTCCGCCAGATCAGTGAAAATGCCTTCGATATCCGGGCGACCAGCCGCCTCAATCGCCTTTACGTCGAACTACTGAAGGACAACCCCGAATGGGGCACGGACGAGCGCCGTCACGACATGAACCACTTCATGGCGCGGCTGATCTTCTGCTTCTTCGCCGAGGACACTGGCATCTTTGGCGGCAAGGGCAAGTTCATCGAAACCGTCGCGACCATGAGCGCTAGGGATTCATCCAACACGCACGAGGTTATCAGCACACTGTTCCTCGCCATGAATACCAAAAGGGAGGAGCGGGCAGCGGCCAATCTTCCCCGCTGGGCCAATAGCGATGACTTCCCCTACGTGAACGGCGGCTTGTTCTCCGGCAGCATGGACGTGCCGAAGTTCAGCAAGATCGCTCGCTCCTACCTCCTGCACGTCGGCAACCTCGACTGGACCAAGATCAACCCGGACATCTTCGGCTCGATGATCCAGGCCGTAGCCGAAGACGAGGAGCGCGGCGAGCTTGGGATGCACTACACCAGCGTTCCAAACATCCTCAAGGTGTTGAACCCGCTCTTTCTCGACGACCTGCGGGCGCGGCTTGAGGAGGCGGGCGACAACCCGCGCACTTTGCTCAACCTGCGCAAGCGCATGGCAAAGATCAGGGTCTTCGACCCGGCCTGCGGCTCCGGCAACTTCCTTGTCATCGCCTATAAGGAAATGCGGGCTATAGAGGCCGAGATCAACAAGCGGCGCGGCGAGCCGGATCGCGCATCAGAAATCCCGCTCACGAACTTTCGCGGAATCGAACTGCGTGACTTCCCTGCTGAGATCGCCCGGCTCGCGCTGGTCATCGCCGAGTATCAGTGCGACGAACTGTATCGAGGACAGAAGCTGGCCTTGGCCGAGTTCCTGCCCCTGCGCAACGAAAACTGGATCACCTGCGGCAACGCACTGCGGCTCGACTGGTTGAGCATTTGTCCGCCGACGGGGACGAGCGTGAAGGTACAGGCAGACGATCTATTTGGGTCGCCGCTAGACCAAGCCGAGATCGACTTCGAGAACGAAGGCGGCGAGACGTACATCTGTGGGAATCCGCCTTACGTAGGAGCCAAGCGACAGACTGAACTTCAGAAGGCCGATCTTGAGAGTGTATTCAGCCCGCTTACCTCGGGCTGGAGAGTCCTAGATTATGTTGCTGGTTGGTTTGTAAAGGCGGCGAATTACGGCAAACACACGCCCACGGCCGCCGCATTTGTGTCGACGAACTCGGTGTGCCAGGGCCAACAAGCACCAGTGCTATGGCCGCTTATCTTTTCAACCGGGCACGAAATTCACTTCGCGCACGGATCATTTAAGTGGGCGAATCTTGCATCAGGTAACGCTGGAGTTACTGTCGTCATCATCGGAATGTCGAAACAGCCAGGGAAGTTCCGCCGATTGTTTGACATGACGGATTCTGGTGATGTGACGGAAAGGCAGACGGAGAACATAAACGCCTATCTTGCGCCGGCTTCAAATGTGTTAGTCGAGCCGCAAGCACGACCGTTTTCTGACATTCCAGAATTCGCTCGGGGCAATTCACCGACTGACGGAGGAAACTTACTGCTCAAGCCAGAGGCAGTTCGGGCGTTGGTTGCGCAGGATGGGCGCGCGAAACCCTATGTCAAAACGTTCTATGGCTCCGACGAGGTAATTGCGGGAGTGAGTCGCTTCTGCATATGGATTGAAGATTCTGAAGCCAGTACCGCGCTTGAAATTCCCGCAATTAGGCAGCGTGTTGATGCCGTTCGGTCGTTTCGCGAAAAAAGTCCCAAAGCATCGACGCGCAAGGCAGTGGCGTGGCCGCATCGTTTTGATGAAAGAAAGCCGCTGCCGGCTGCACGGGTGATCGTCGTTCCCGTTCGTAGCTCCGAGAACCGTCCCTATCTTCCGGTCGATGTTCTTCCTCACGGCACCGTGGTCGCCAACACTGCCTTTTCGATGGTTGATGGGCCTCTGTGGGTGGTGGCAATCGTTGCGTCGCGGCTGCATCTTTCGTGGATCGCTTCCGTTTGCGGCCGTTTGGAAATGCGGTTTTCGTATACCAACACGGTAGGCTGGAACACATTCCCAGTCCCGATGTTGACCGACAAGAACAAGCAAGACCTCACGCGCTGCGCCGAGGACATCTTGTTGGCGCGTGAGCATCACTTCCCTGCGACTATCGCCGACCTCTACGATCCCGACGACATGCCCGCCGACCTGCGTGCGGCGCATGAGCGCAATGACGAAGTGCTGGAGCGCATCTACATCGGGCGCCGCTTCAAGAACGACACCGAGCGGCTGGAAAAGCTGTTTGACCTCTACACCAAGATGACCGCCACCACGGGCAAGGTTCAAAAGGGCAGGAAGGCGGGGGTATGAGTGGCTATGTTTTATTCCAAATGTGGGGGCCGTTCCGGCAATCGTTAGTCAAGGGGCATTTGTTCTATGTCGAACAGGCGCGGAAGCGTTTGCTCTCGCAGTTCAACGATATCGAAGCCGATGCCGACCGGGCGGCCGAGGAGTGGCTGAAGCAAAGTGGTCGGCATTTCGACCCTGATCGACACGATCCCGGCGACTTCTACGAAGCGGCCCACGATGTCGGCATTGAGTTCCATGGACTCTTGAACGACATGCGCGAGCAAACGCGCTTGAGCGTTGTCGCTGGGATGTTCCACGAGTGGGATAAGCAGTTACGCGACTGGCTGGTAAGTGAGATTCGGCATTGGCATCGAGGCGACAACGCCACGTTGAAGGTCTGGTCTGCTGACTTCGGCCAGATCGCCGATTTGCTGGAAAGCTTCGGCTGGAATGTCCGCAGCGCAGACTACTTCCGCGCGCTTGATGCGTGCCGCCTTGTGGTCAATGTGTACAAACACGGCGAGGGAAAATCTCTCGACGATCTGAAGAACAGCTTTCCTGAATATCTCGATGATCCGTTCAACGGCTTCAACGATGCTCTGTCGGACACGAAGTACCGTAATCACACGCATCTCAAGGTAAGCGACGACCAGTTTCAGGCGTTCTCAGACGCGATCGTGGCATTCTGGCGTGACGTTCCAGAGAATGTCGGCGATTCCCAAGTAACCGACGTGCCGGACTGGTTTGGCAAGGCCATTCTGAAAGACCATACGGAACCACAACAGACGAGCAAGAAATGACCAATAGCGCCGACAAATCCATCCCCTCCGTCTCCGTCACGTACGCACGCAATGGCAGCTCAACTAAGGCTAATTCGCTCGGTATGCGCCCGATGCAGGAGCGCGTCTACGAGAAACGCGGGGAACAGTACCTGCTCATCAAGTCGCCGCCTGCGTCGGGCAAGAGCCGCGCCCTTATGTTCGTCGCGCTCGACAAGATCAAGAATCAGGGCTTGAAGCAGACCGTCATCGTCGTGCCGGAAAAATCCATCGGGGCTAGCTTCAACGACGAGCCACTGTCACAATTCGGCTTCTGGTGCGACTGGCATGTCGAGCCGAAATGGAACCTCTGTAACGCGCCCGGCAACGACAACGGTGGCAAGGTCAAGTCGGTCGGCGCGTTCCTTGAAGGTGACGACAAGGTGCTGGTCTGCACCCATGCCACTTTCCGCTTCGCCGTCGATGCCTATGGCGTAGATGCATTCGACGACCGGCTGATCGCGGTCGATGAGTTCCACCACGTTTCGGCCAACCCCGACAATAAGCTCGGCCTGCACTTGGGGCAGTTTATCGGGCGGGGCAAGACGCACATCGTCGCCATGACCGGCTCCTACTTTCGGGGCGATGCCGAGGCCGTGCTTTCCCCGTCCGACGAAGCTAAGTTCGATACCGTCACCTACACCTATTACGAGCAACTCAACGGCTACGAGTACCTCAAGCAACTAGACATCGGCTACTTCTTCTACAGCGGGCCTTACGTCGACGACATTCTCAACGTCCTCGATCCCGCCGAGAAGACGATCATCCACATCCCCAACGTCAATTCCCGCGAGAGCACGAAGGACAAGATGCGGGAGGTGGAACACATCATCGAGGAGTTGGGCGTGTGGGACGGCGTTGATCCCGCGACCGGCTTCCAGCTTGTCAAGCGGCCCGATGGCCGCGTGCTGCGCATCGCCGATCTTGTCGATGACGACGCTACGAAGCGCGACCGCGTGTCCGCCGCGCTCAAAGACCCGGCGCAGAAGAACAATCGGGATTACGTGGACATCATCATCGCGCTGGGCATGGCGAAGGAAGGCTTCGACTGGATTTGGTGCGAACACGCCCTAACCGTCGGCTATCGCGCCAGCCTGACCGAGATCGTGCAGATCATCGGTCGCGCGACCCGCGACGCGCCCGGCAAGACCCGCGCCCGCTTCACCAACCTGATCGCCGAGCCGGATGCAGCCGAGGAAGCCGTGACCGAGGCCGTCAACGACACTTTGAAGGCCATCGCCGCGAGCCTACTGATGGAGCAGGTCCTCGCCCCGCGCTTCGAGTTCAAGCCCAAGAACGCGGACAGCGGCCCGACGCCTGGTTTCGACTACGGCGACGGCGGCTACGACCCCGATAAGTCCAACATTGGCGTCAACCACCAGACCGGCCAGGTGCAGATCGAGATCAAAGGCCTTGCAGAACCCAAGAGTAAGGAAGCGACGCGCATTTGCCAGGAAGACCTGAACGAGGTGATCGCCACCTTCATTCAGGACAAGACCGCCATCGAGCGCGGCTTGTTCGACGAAGAACTGGTGCCGGAGGAACTGACGCAGGTCCGCATGGGCAAGATTATCAAGGACAAGTACCCCGACCTAGACGCGGAGGATCAGGAGGCCGTGCGCCAGCACGCCATTGCCGCTCTGACCCTGACGCAGCAGGCGAAGCAGATTGTGACGGACAGCAATGGTGGCGGGGGCGACGAGACATCCCCAAATACCGCCCTGATCGATGGTGTGCGCCGCTTTGCGATGGACGTGCGCGAATTGGACATCGACCTCATCGACCGCATCAATCCCTTCGGCGAAGCCTACGCCATCCTCGCCAAGACCATGAGCGAGGACAGCTTGAAGCAGGTCGCGGCAGCAATCTCTGCCAAGCGCGCGAACCTGACTCCGGACGAAGCAAAAGACTTCGCCATCCGTGCCGTCCAGTTCAAGAAGGAGCGCGGACGAGTGCCCGCGCTCGATTCGCAGGATGCGTGGGAGCGACGCATGGCCGAAGGTGCCGCCGCATTTATGCGCTTCAAGAAAGAGGGCCGGTATGAGTGAGCCCGACCTCGACGAACTGGCGGCGGAACTTTCCGAATTCGCCGCGCCGGAAGCCAAGGGCGGACGCCCACCGCGCGAGGAGCGCGTCATCGCCGGGTTCGAGGAAATTCAGCGGTTTGTCGAGAAGCACGGTCGTGCACCGCAACACGGGGAAGACCGCGACATCTTCGAGCGGCTGTATGCCGTACGCCTCGATCGCCTGCGGGTGCTCCCTGACTGCCGCACCCTGCTGGAGCCGCTGGACCATCAGGGCTTGCTTGCCGGCACCTTGGGCGTCGCCGAGCCTCTTGCCACGTACAACGTGGATCAGCTAGCCGCCGAACTAGGTGGAGTTGCTTACGCCGACGACATCACCGTCCTGCGCCACGTCCGCACCAGCGCCGATAAGCGGGCCGCGGAAGAGATTGCCGACCGCAAGCCGTGCGATAACTTTGAGACGTTCAGGCCATTGTTTGAGCGCGTAGCGGCCGACCTCAAGACGGGCCTGCGCCAATCCCAGCCCATCGAGGCGGGCCGCCGCGCGATTGAGGCCGGAGACTTCTTCGTCCTCGACGGCATTACCCTCTACGTCGCTGAGGTTGGCGAGCCGTTGAAGACGACCGCAGGGGAGGTGGATCGCCGCTTGCGCCTGATCTTCGCCAACGGCACGGAGAGCAATCTTTTGCTACGCTCGCTTCAACGCGCGTTCTACAACGACCCCGCCGCGCGGCGGCTGGTCTCGCCGGAGAGCGGGCAAATGTCCTTCGGCGGTGAGTTCGAGGCCGATGATGTCGAGAGCGGCACGATCTATGTCTTGCGCTCGCTGTCCGATCATCCCTATGTCGCGCAGCACCGCGACCTGATCCACAAGATCGGCGTGACCGGTAGCAAGGTTGAGACCCGCATCGTGGACGCCGAGCATGACGCCACGTACCTTCTGGCGAAGGTCGACGTGGTTGCCACCTACAAACTGGCAGGTATCAACCGCACGCGAATGGAGAACCTGTTTCACAGGCTGTTCGCGTCGGCCCGGCTGAACATCACCATCAACGACCGCTTCGGCCATCCCGTGCAGCCGCAGGAATGGTTCCTCGTTCCCTTGTTCGTTATTGACGAGGCCGTAGAGCGCATCAAGGACGGGACGATAACTAACTACGTCTACGAACCCAAGGCGGCGAGGTTGGTGAAAGTGGTTTCCTCGGCATAGCGGACCGCCATTCTGTCTGGTTGGTCGAAGAACAACTTCTGCCAAGTTACCAACGTTCGAGACCTGCCACCCCGATGGCACCGGTACCTATCCAGACGATACGGAGAGTATCAATGTCCCAGCGAAAGATAGTTTCACCTACCGTGCTGAATGATTGGCTTACTAACGAGATCCGAAAGGTCGATGGTTGTCACGAATGTGAGCTGACATGGAAATACAGGCTCCGCCACCCTGAACAGCATGAAGGCTGCAACTGGTCGGGGCTAACTCTGCGTCTAGGTGAGGATGCCGACATCCACGTCGCCACCGAAGCCGCCGCCAAGATCGAGGTCCACGCCTTTGAGCTGTTCAATCTCGAAGACTCGCCGCCTCCGTTGCCCCAGGCAACGGCCATGAAGCTCGAAGTGACCATGCAACGCCGCATGCTTTACACGCCCGTCTTTCATCTTGACGCGAACCTCGTCAACGCTAGGCAGAAACTGGAAGCAGTGAACCAACTTGAAAAATGGCGCGACGATGGTGTGATTTGTCTGGCAATGGCCGGTGCCGCGCACGCTGAAGCGCAGGCGGGTGTGGGGGGCAATGCACAAGCACGAATGAGAAAAGCAGCTTCACACATCTTCACTATCAACGATGCCGGTGAAGCGAAAGAAGACGATTCCTACACGACGGTCAAGAAAATTCTGTGGGGTGATGGGGCGATCAACGATAACCAGGTGAATGATGTCGAGGTTGTGTGCGAAGCAATCAAGTGGCACGCAATCCTTGTCACCAAAGATGGCGGATCGAAGAAGCAGCCCGGTGGCATCCTCGGGAACCGAGAGGAGTTGCTTCGGCGGTGCTGCGTGGGGATTTATCGGCCTGAGGAAGCCGTGGAGTACATCCGAAGCAAGATCAGCGAACGCGACGATTTCAATGCGCAAGTCGCCGCGCTATCCGGGAAACCAGCGCCAGAAGGGACGGGGAAAGACTAGCGCGACACAGGGCGGGAGCACGAATTCGTTGGTGAGGAAGCAGTCGTTCAGCCGATTTCACGGGTAACGGCGGGTTATCCTAAAGATGGCTGCGATGGAACCAATTATCACGGGGAGGTAAAACCGGTTTGAGGCAATCAATCGAAGATATTTTTGTGCAAAAGCTGCGTCAGCAAATCTCTTTCGTTCATCCGGAATATCCGGCCGATTGCGTATCACCTAACCTGATGAGCGTTGAAGGTATCGAGGAGTTCCCTGGTTTCGGCGGCACCGGGTTCTTTGGGCGAAGGGGCAATGAGGTCTTCTATGTGACCGCGCGCCACTGCCTCACTAAGCAGCGAGATATTGACATTGCGAGCTTGGCGGCGCGGCTGCACATTCCATACACGCTGACAGCGTCAACGCACACGACCGACGACTATGTTCAGTTTGATGACGTCATTTCACTGAAGCATGATTCCGAAGACATCCCTGGCCAGTTTGTGGATGTGCTCGTCATGACGATCCATCGTTCCGCCAGCGGCAGCCACTACGAGAAGCTGTTGACGCGGGCTGTGAAGCTGCCGCCCATTGGTGGATGGCTTGACAACTTCGTGCAGCATTCGGCGGTCAAAGCCGACTTTGACAACGGCAAGGGAATCCGTTTCACTGCTATTGGCTATCCGTCGGAAGGCACAACGACAAAGATCGAATACCCTGAGGGTCGGGCCGCCGAGATTGTCACGCAATCAGCCAAGATTTTCGGCCATCTCGGCAAGGGCACAGGTCCAGATCGGTACATGCTCAATGATGTTTCTTGGGACGGTGACCTCAATGGGTTCAGTGGATCACCAGTTATCGTGGGCTTCAAGAATGAAGACGGAAGCAACTATGCCCTAGCTGGGATGCTGGTTTCCGGTGGGCCCAAGAAAGTACAATTTATCCGCATAAGCCTCATCATGGAGGCGCTGAAGTCCTGAAGAATATTCCGCGTACGGCATATCAGAGTTGGCTGCGCAAGCCGAAATAGTAACGGAGCGTTGAGACTAAGCACTTCACCCGCAACAACAAACGAAACTTTGACAGCGTTAAGCGGCACGTCTGAACTTCCGCTGCGGGTCGAGCCGGTCAAATGAAGTGAAAAAAGGCGTACGAGAAGGACTTCGGTCAACGACTGGTGAGTAATCCAAAGCGGACCTTTTGACACGGAACTCTAATGTCAGTAAAGGCCGAGCTTCGGCCTGACGCTATGTCCAACTCGTTGCCATAGCGGGCTGTTATTGGTGTCCGCAGAAAAGGTCGGCTTCAGATCAATCACCTGTGGTTGGCCGTCGCCATTCCGCGAACGGACACCTGCTCGTCGCTTAGTCGCTGGCACTACAGATTGCACGGCGACTCGTTGCCTTGGCAACGCGGCAAGCGGCGGCGAAGGGAGCGCGCAGCCGCCTTCTTCCCCTGGGTGCGACCAACCGCCTTCGGTCAGCCTGCCGCTTTTTGCAGTCGCCTGCCCGCCACGTTGGCGGAAAGCGCCAGTACGATTGCCGTCGCAAACAGGGCCGCCCCGGTCCACAGGGCGCCGCGGACGTCGACGTCGCTGATGATCATGGAGGCGAGCGCCGGGCCGGCCGCGCAACCGATCAACTGGGCGCTGGTGCCCAGAAGCGCCGACTTCAGGGTTGGGTCGACGGCGATGGTGAAGGGCAGAAGATAGGGCGCGGCAAACATCCACAGGCCGCCGAAGAGGGCGATGGAGGCAATGTAGCTGCTGCCCGACGCGCCACTCGCGATAAAGACGGCCAGGGCGATGCTGATGGCGCCGGCCACGATGATGACCGACAGGGAAGGCAGGCGGCCTGCCAGGGCCGAGGCGGCACCACCGCCCAGAATCTGCATCGCAAAGGCGAGGGAAAACGCGAAGGCGGTATCTGACGCGCTATTGCCGTTCTGCAGCGACATGGTGCCGACATAGACCCAGACCGCGAGCAGCCCTGCGGTATAGATGAACTGCATCAGCAGTGCGAGCACACCGCTGGTGGGCGGTATTCCGTTGCCCGTGGCCGACGTTTCATCCAGCGACGAATACGCCGCCGGCAGCCGCCAGGAGGCCAGCGCCATGAAGCCGCAAATGGCCGCCAGGCCTGCGAAGGCACCGTTGATGCCATAGCGCGGCACGAGGATCGCGGAGAACAGCGACGACAGGGCCAGGGCGGAAACACCCAGCAGCAGGGTGTAGATGCCGATCCAGCGTGCCGCGACTTTCGAGCGCACGAACATGCCCACGATCACCCACAGGTAGAGACCGCAGCACATGCCGGACAGGGCACGCACGGCGAGGATGGCCGTGCCCGACAGATACATGGTGGCGACATTGGCGGCGACCAGCAGCACTCCGGCGAGGAAGCCGATCTGGCGCAAATGCCGATGGGGCAGCCAGGCCCCGGCCATGCCGCTGACGATGCCGATGGCCAGCAGTTCGATGGTCGCGGTCTGTCCCATGAGGCTGGCGGTGAGGCGGTGCTCCTGGAGCAGGCCACCGAGCAGGATGGGCAACAGGGACGGCATGATTGCGCCCATGATGGAGACGGTAAGGATGACGCCGATCTGTAGCCCAGTTGGCGGTTCGCCAATCCATAGGTCGGCCGCCGCGCTTTTCGATTTCAGGTTCATTTCCGATCTTCTCCTCGTTTTCATTTTTGTGAAAGATCAGGCAATGAATCCGCCTCGATCCTCCTGCCAAGCCCGTGTGATTTTTGTCGAGACGGTCATGCTCCCAGGACTGGTGCCGAAGGACTCTACCGGAGATAACGTGTCGGTTCGGCCGGAATCGGGGAACCCCCTATTTTTAGGGGGAGCCACATCTTCGGATTACGCGCAGCCCTGATCTGCGGGAGGGGTTCACCCATCGGCGCCCTCCACTCCGCAGTGGATGCCAAATGGAAAAACCAAAGACGGGATGCAGCGACGCGCTAATTGTCTTCAACCATCTTGCCGAAAAAGCGCGGGTACTGCGGATCGAGCCGATGCTGCAGTACGCTGCGCGCCAGCCGCGCCCGATGGCCGAGCCCGGGCTGGGAGGCTTCCCAAGCGAGGATGATGGCCGACCCGAGATGGTAGAGCGCCGACGCGGTCTCGCGTGCGAGGTGGTCGCGCTTTTCCAGCGCGCATTCCCTGACGAAGGGAACGATCGCCTGTAGCCGGCGCAGCAGCTTTTCCCGCAGGTCGACATCGGCCACCCGGTTTGCCAGCGCTTCGAAGTGCGTCCGATAGACGGCGGTCGCATCCTGTTTCTGGATGCAGCGATAGACATCCAGCGACACGACGTTGGCCGTGCCTTCGCCGATGGTCATGGTGAAGGTGTCGCGCATCAGGCGAGCGAGCGGCCACTCCTCGATGATCCCGGCACCGCCGTGGGCTTCCATGGCATCGGCGGCGACCTTGCGCGCATCGCGGCAGACGCGGTATTTGGCCAGCGGCGTGAGGATGCGCACCAGCCGTTCCATTTCCTTGTCGCCCGCGTCGGCCTGACGCAAGGCTTCGGCGGTGTGAAAGGCGAAGGAGCGCCCCTGCTCCACCAGCAGTTCCATTTTCTGCAACTGAACCTGCATCAGGGGCAGGCTTTCTATCGGTTGGCCGAAGGCCTGGCGATGCTTGGCGAAGTAGCGCGATTCGGTCAGGGCACGGCGCATCAGCGCGGCCGAGCGCACGCTGTTGGACAGCCGCGAGGCCTGCATCATTTCCGCGATCTGCTGAAAGCCGCGCCCCACCTCGCCGATGCGGTAGGCTTCGGCGCCTTCCAGCTCGATCTCGCCGGTCGCCATCGACTTGGTGCAAATCTTGTCCTTCAACGCGATGATGCGATAGTCGTTGCTGCTGCCGTCGGCCTTGATTTTCGGCATCAGGAACAGGGTCACGCCGGCCCAGCCGGCGGGCGCATCGTCGGGCCGCGCCAGCACCAGCATCACGTCGGCGCTGGCGTTGGAACAGAACCATTTCTGTCCATACAGCCGCCAGGTGTTGCCGGCGCGGCAGGCGCGCGTCTCGGTCTGCGAAACGTCCGAGCCCGCGTGCTGCTCGGTGACGAACATCCCGGCCTGATACAACTCATCCATGTCGAGCGAGGTCAGCTTCGGCAGGTACTTCTCGATCAGCTCCGGCGTGCCATATTTTTTCAGTGTCCGCGTGAACGCGTCCGTCATGTTCAGCGGACAGGTCAGACCGTGCTCGACCTGCCCGTACAGGTAGAACAGCACGTACTTGGCCAGCGGCGGCAGCGGCGCATTCCAGCCGAGCACGCCGGGCACGTGCGAGGCGGCATGGAGCCCAAACTCGGCATAGCCGATGCGCTCCAGCTCCTGATAGGCCGGGTGGTAGTCGATGTCGTTGGTCGGCACGCCAGTCCGCGTGCGCGCGATCAGCTTCGGCGTTTCCCGGTCGGCCGTTGCCGCGAGCGTCTCCATCCGGCCCCCGGCCATGGCGCCCAGCCGGTTCAGGTGGGGCTCCAGATGCGCCAGCAGTTTGGAATCCAGATACAAGCCGAGCAGCGGCATCAGGTCGGCGTCCGCTTCGAACAGGTTGTGGCCGTAGCTGTCCGGCACGTTGCGGCCGTAGCGGGCAGGCACAGGATTCGAAGTGTGGCCGGCGGTAGCCTCGACGGCAGACAGGGAATGTACGGTGGCGCTCATGGACTCCTCCTTGCGGAACATTGCTTTGCATCGTCAGCGGCGCGGAAGCCCTGACTGGGGTTGTCAATCTTAAGGATTTGGCAACCTCGTCCAATACAAATTCAGGTGCGATCAATAGCGGTTCCGTATCGGTGGCGACGGCCTTGCCGAAACCGGAGCGATGATGGAGACTGCTGCACGAACCGGCAGAAGCGCGGCAAAGTGGCACCGAATGACGGGGGAAGGCACTGCCAAGCCGCGATCGATAAACCCGTCACTTCGCATGACGGGCAAACCAGGAGAAGAGGATGCTGACGTTCCCTAAATTCACGCCGACCTTTCCCCCGACGCAATGGACTCTGCCGACCCTGCTCGAACATCAGGCGCGGGTACTCGGCGATCGGCCTTTTCTCAAATGGGACGACGACGGACCCGAGTACTCGTTCGAGGCGACGAACCGCCGGGCCAATCGCCTGGCGCGAGGACTCGCCGGGCTGGGCATCGACAAGGGAGACAGCGCCGTGCTGTTTCTGCCCAACAGCCTCGACTACCTGTTCGCCTGGTTCGCCCTGAACAAGCTCGGCGCCATCGAGGTTCCGATCAACACCGCCTACAAGGGCCGCTTCCTCGAACATCAAGTCAACATCAGCAAGGCCGAAACGCTGATCGCGGATATCGATTTTGCCGATGTGGTGCGCGACAGCCTGGAGGCGATGCCCCACCTCCGACGCATCGTCCTCTGGTCGCGCCACGGACGGCTGGCCGAACCGCTGCCGACCTTCGCGCGCTGCGAGGTCGTGCAGTTCGCCGACCTGTTCGCCGCCGACGAGTCCGATCCGGGTATCCGGGTAATGCCCCACGACATCGCCGGCATCATGTTCACCTCGGGCACCACCGGCCTGTCGAAAGGCGTGATGATGCCCCACGCCCAGCACACCCTGTTCGCCGAAATCAACGTGCAGGGGATGGAGATGACGGCCGACGACGTGTACATGTCCGGCTTTCCCATGTTCCATGTCAACGCCCAGCTGCTCACGGTCTATCCCTGCCTGATCGTCGGCGCGCGCTGCGTGCTCTACGAACGCTTCAGCGCCACCCAGTGGGTCGACCGGCTGCACAGCAGCGGCGCGACGGTCACCAACCATCTGGGCGGCGTCCTGCCTTTCGTCTTCGCCCAGCCGCCGACGTCGCGCGACAACACTCACTGCCTGCGCCGAATCGGCGGCGGCCCGACCCCTTACGCCATCCTCGACGCATTCAAGAAACGCTTCGGCGTTGAGCGCTTCGTCGAGTATTTCGGCCAGACGGAAGTCTGCCTGCCCATCATGACGCCGCTGGCGCGCAGCCACGAGCGCCCGGTGGGCGCCGCCGGCCTGCTGCTCGACCAGTGGTTCGACGTGCGTCTGGTCGCTCCCGACAGCGACGAGGAGGTGCCCGTCGGCCAGGTCGGCGAGCTGATGATCCGCCACAAAACGCCGTGGACCCTGAATGCCGGCTACGTCGGCATGCCGGACAAGACCGTTGAAGCGTGGCGCAATCTGTGGTTCCACACCGGCGACGGCGTGCGCCGCGACGAACAGGGCTGGTACTACTACGTGGACCGGCTGAAAGATGCGCTGCGCCGGCGCGGCGAAAACATTTCCTCCTACGAGGTGGAGCGGCCGATCGCCGAGCACCCGGCGGTGGCCGAGGTGGCGGTGGTGGCCGTGCCGGCAGACATGGACGGCGGCGAGGACGAGGTCAAGGCCTGCGTCATCCTCAAGCCGGGGCAAACGGCGACGCCGGAGGAACTGTTCGACTGGTGCCTGAGCCGTCTGCCGGGCTTCGCCGTGCCGCGCTACATCGAGCTCGTCGGCCAGTTTCCGCGCACGCCGTCGGAGAAGGTGCAGAAGAACATCCTGCGCGCGGCGGGCGTGACCGCCGCAACCTGGGACCGGGTCCAGGCCGGACGGCTGACGCCGGACGAAGCCCGCCGCGCGGGCCGCAAACTGTCGTGATTTTTTCGGCCGTGATATACCGCAGCCCATGGACATCCGCCGCCTGAGATATTTCGTGGTACTGGCCGAAGAATTGCACTTCGGACGCGCCGCCGAACGCCTGTCGATCTCCCAGCCGCCGCTGACCAGCGCGATCAAGATGATCGAAGACGAACTCGGCATACCGTTGTTCGCAAGGAACTCGCGCCGCGTCAGTCTCACGCCCGCCGGTGCCGCCTTCTATCCCCAGGCCCTGCGGGTGCTGTCGCAGTTGGACTTTGCCTGTGCGGCTGCCCGCGAGGTCGGTGCGGGAAACCGCGGCCACCTGCTCATCAGCTTCGTCGGCGCAATGAGCTTGCGCGGCGTACCGGAGGCGGTTGCCGAGTTCTCTGCGAGCCACCCCGAAATCGCCGTGTCGTTGCGCGAGATGAGTTCCTTCGAACAGCTCAAGGCGATTCTCGATGGCGACGTGGCGGGCGGCTTCCTCCACTATTCGGGACCGTTGCATCCCGATCTGCAGTATCTGGAAATCAGCGAGGAAGCCTTCGTCTGCTGCCTGCCGACGAAGCACCGCCTGGCCGATAAGCGCGAAATCGACCTAGCCGAGCTGTCGGCGGAAAACTTCATCATCTATGCGCGCGAAGCCTCGCCGTTCTCCTACGACAACGTGATCGGCGTCTGCGCCGCGGCCGGTTTTTCGCCGATCATCCGCCATTACGTGACGCGCGGCGTCACTGCGCTGCTGCTCGTGGCCCGCGGCGCCGGCGTGGCCCTCGTTCCCGACGCCTTCGTGAATATCGGCCTTACGGGAATCAGCTTTCTCGGGATCAAGGGATCGTCGATCCGCTCGATGTCCTATTTTGCGTGGCGCCGAGAGAACATCAATGCGGGCTTGCATGAGTTCGTGCGTACTCTCCAAAAGTGAGCGCGGCACAAGCGACGTCCCGCCGTCCACAGCAAAGCGGGATGACGCGCCAGCCTGCGATTCAGTCTCCGCCGGTGCGTCGTCTCCGGTTGAGTTCGACTTCGTCCCGAATCTGCAAACGCTTGCCGGGCGTTGAATTTGTGCGATCGCACCCCGGCTCCGGGCGTACTCGATAGCGTCACGCCATTGGCCGCTCTGCTCGTACCAGCCCGCAGCGCACGTCAGCAACGCCGGGATTCCCCCTTCGGCGACCGTTCTGCATGAATTGAAGCTGGAAACTTTCCGGCGCACCATGGACATCAATCTGGTCGGGGTTTTTCTCTGCATGAAGTACGAGATCGCCGGGCCAATCGCTGCCCCCGATCTTCGGCAGGGGCCGGCATCCCTGATGCAACAGCGCGGACTCAAGGCATCACAGGGAAGGAACGGCTTACGGATAGCCAAACTTTTAGCCCCGCTTTACGGCAGCGTCCCGCAAAAGAAATTGCCCTGCCCTACTTCGGCAGCAGCTGCGCCGCCCGCGCCCGCGCCAGGGCGGCGGAGCGGTTGGACACGTCGAGCTTGCGGTAGAGGTTTTGCAGGTGCCACTTGGTGGTGGTGATCGAGACGTTGCTGTAATCGGCGATCTGCTGGTTGGACAGCCCCATGTCGAGCAGCGACAGCAGTTCCACCTCGCGCTTGGTCAGCGCCCCCAGGGACGACTGGTCGCCGACCCACATCTCCGACCAGTCGTGCAGCAGGCGGTTGCTGATCGGCAGGCCGCGGCAGATTTCGGCGAAGAACTCCTGTTCCTCGCGCTGGGCGAATTGCCACAGCGAGGGCTTGGTGTCGCTGACCAGACTCGACACCGTATCGGCCCGCTCGACGAAGGGGCGCAGGATGCGTTGCCGCGCGGCGCGGCTGACCGCCTGCATCAGCTCCTGCTCGGCCAGCGCCGACTTTCCGGCGTGCTTGGCAATGGCGGCCTTCGCCAAGCCGAGTTCCACCAGTCGCGCAATGCGGCCATCGGCCTGGGCGCGGCGGATTTCGTCGGCCACCAGCGCTTCCACCTGACGGTAGCGGCTGCGGGCGAGATGCAGTTCGATGGCCGTCGCCACATACAGATCGCGATAGCTCGGCAGCGCGAGTTCTTCCGTCTCGGCAATCTCGACGCTGGCCGCCTCGCTGCCGGCAACGTCGAGGCCGACCCGTTCCGCTTCGGCCAGCGCTTCGTCGAGCCGCCCCAGGCGCAGCAGACGCTGCACCAGGTAACAGCTCAGCATCTGGCCGAGACGGGGCGGGTAGCTGCTGGCGATCTCGCGCAGCTGGCCGATGGAGATGAACTCGTCCTCGCCGCCGTTCCACAAGGCTATCGCGGCATCGAAGCCGCAGGCCGTGGTGGCCACCAGCCCGTGGCTGTGGGCGGAGCCCAGGCCCTGCGCGAGCAGGCGGCGCGCCTCATCGACCAGCCCGGTTTCGACCGCGCACTTGGCGGCGGTAATCGCCAGGGTGTCGCTGAGGATCGAGTCCTCGCCAAGCTCGCCGCGAATGCGCGCCAGGCCGGCCATCAGCTCCTTATAGGCGTGGGCGTACTTGCCCTCGTAGATCAGCAGCAGGCCGTTGATCAGATAGACCCAGCCGATGGCCACGGCGCCGCCGAGTTCGAACAGCAGCTGCTGGCCGACGCGCATGCTTTGCCGCGCCTGGGTGAATTTGAAAAAGCTGATCAGGCAGAGGGTCTGCACGGAATACACCGAGCCGATGTTGTGCGGGTCGCTGCTGCGCTTCGCCGCCAGCCAGCTTTCCGAGCCGGCGTAGGCGTCGGCCAGCCGGTCGGTGAGCAGGTCGATGCAGATGCGCAGCAGGTCGATGCGCTGCGGCAGATCGTCGGGCGGCGCATCGGCCTTGCCGAGGTTGGCGCGCTGGCGGGCGACGAGCTTTTCATGCTGTTGCAGGCCGGCGGCATAGCGGCGGTGGAAGATCAGCGCCCAGACATACCAGAAATTCGCCTCCCAGCCGATACGCCCTTTCGCCGCCTGCACGCTCTCGATCCAGTGGATGAATTGCTGGATGTCACCGCGGTCGCGGACGAAGATCGTCGCCGTGCGGTCGAGGATGCGCGAAGCAAGGGAGATCTCTCCCGACTCCAGCGCGTACTCGATGGCGTCGCGCCATTGGCCGTTCTGCTCGCACCAACCCGCGGCGCGCGTCAGCAACGCACGCCGCCGCTCCGGCGGGGTGGCGCGGTTGGCTTCGCCGAGCAGGTATTCGCGAAACAGTCCGTGCAGGCGGTAGGACTCCCGGTTGCGATCGAGCGGAATGATGAACACGTTCCGCCGCAACAGGAAATCGACATGCTGTTCGGCGGCCTCGTTGTCGGTGACGAAGCGGCACTGATCCACCGAGAAGGTATGCAGATAGGCAATGGAGAGCAGGAATTCGCGCAACTCGGGCGTGAAGCCCTTCAACACCTGGCGGTTGAGCAGCTCCGAAATGTCCTCGTCGGAACCCGAGAACGCGGCCAGGGCCTTCAGCGGTTGATCGGAACTTTCCAGGACAATCTGCGCCATGCGGATGGCGCCGGGCCAGCCCTCGGTCTGACGCAGGATGGTATCGATGCCGGATGCGCCGACAAAGCCGGCCAGCTTCGTGCCGAGCAGGGCCGAGGCCTCGCCTTCGTTGAACTTGAGCTCGCCAAAGCCGATGTGGCGGATCAGGCCTTCGAGCTTGGCGCGGCCGAGATTGAACGAAAGCGTGCTGGCGCTCGACCAGACAAAGCGCACCGCCAACGGCGTGCGGAAGATCAGCGCATCGAGCAGGGTGCCGAGCGATTCGTCGGGACAGCTGTTGAGGTTGTCGATGAAAATCGTGCACGGGCCGGGCAGGCGCGAAATGACTTCGATCAATTCCTCGACCCGGCTCTCGATCGGATTGTCGCCGCGCAGCAGCGCCTGGGTCGGGTGGAGATCCGCCTCAGGTCCGGCAATCGCCGATTCGATGGAACCGAGTACGCGGTCAACGCTGATGTGGCGGTCGTCGAGCCCGACCCAGAAACAGGCGTCGCCCGCCTTGTGGATGCCCGCATACAGTTCCGACATCAGCACGGTCTTACCGTACCCCATCGGCGCCACGATGCTGAGCACCTTGGGTCGCTCGGCGAAACCGTCCTCCAGTTCGTCCAGCAGCCGCGTCCGCACCGGCCGGAACATGAAGTTCGGCGGGCTCGACCGGGCGGGCTGTCCACCTCTCGACGGCTTCCCGGGTTGTGGGCTGGCGCGTTTCACCTCACTGACCTCGCATGTTCGTAGTAAACAACTTGACGTAGCTCTGAGGGGCTATGGGTATTGGCTTGGCGATAAACACCGTCATCGGCGACCCGCCCTGTTGGGCTGGATTATGCCTTGGCGTTTCCAACGGCGGCAGCGATCAGAACCGTGACAACGACCTGACCGAGGACTGAACCTCACTGCCGGCCATAGAGCGTCACCACGCAAGCGCCACCAAGCCCCAGATTGTGCTGCAGCGCCCGCCGGGCACCGGCGACCTGTGTCGGGCCGGCGACTCCGCGCAGCTGGCGCGTCAGCTCGTAGCACTGCGCCAGACCGGTGGCCCCGAGCGGATGTCCTTTCGAAAGCAGGCCGCCCGAGGGATTGGTCACCACCTCGCCGCCATAGGTGTTGTTGCCGTCCATGACAAATTTCTCGCCTTCCCCTTCGGCGCAGAAGCCCAGTCCCTCGTAGGTAATCAGTTCGTTTTGCGCAAAGCAGTCGTGCAGCTCGCAGACATCGATATCCGCGGGTCCGATGCCGGCCTGCGCATAGACCCTCTGTGCAGCTTCACGGGTCATGTCGGCGCCGACCAGCTTGATCATGCTGCGCTCGTCGAAGGTGCCGGGCCGATCCGTGGTCATGGCCTGGGCTTCGATCGTCACCGTGGCGGCGATGCCCTTGCGGCGGGCAAAGTCGGCAGACACCAGGAGGGCCGCCGCCCCGCCGCAGGTGGGCGGGCAGGCCATCATGCGCGTCATCACGCCGGGCCAGAGCACCATGTCGTTCATGACCTCTTCGGCCGTCACCACCTTGCGCAACAGCGCGAGGGGATTGTTCGCCGCGTGGGTGCTGGCCTTTGCACGGATTCTGGCGAAGGTCTCCATCTTCGTTCCGTACCTCTGCATATGCTCGTGTCCGGCACCGCCGAAATAGCGCAGGGCCAAGGGAAGATCTTCCGTCACCAGTTCGTTGCACAACTGGTCGAAGCGCGCAAAGGGAGACGGTCGGTCGGTGTACTTGGCGGCGATGGCGCCCGGCGACATCTGCTCGAAGCCGACGGCGAGCACGCAATCGGCGACGCCGTGTTCGATGGCCTGGCGGGCCAGATAGAGTGCAGTCGAGCCCGTCGAGCAATTGTTGTTCACGTTGATCACCGGGATTCCTGTCATGCCGACCTGATAGACGGCGACCTGCCCCGCCGTCGAATCGCCATAGACGTAACCGGCGTAAGCCTGCTGCACCTCGTCGTAGTCGATGCCGGCATCGGCCAGGGCGAGGCGTATCGCCTTCGCCCCCATGCGATCATAGGTGTCGCTGGCACCGGGCTTACTGAAAGGGACCATTCCGACACCGGCGATGATTACGTTGGATTTCACGACTTGCTCCTTGAATTTTTCGAAAAATTAGCCCACTGGCATCACGCTAGTGAGAATACAAACGCGATCGCGGTCACTCATCCTCCGAAGGAGGTTATGGCTTTTGGCAAGGTGTTTCTCAGTACGACTTCGGTAACCCAAGGACCTTTTCAGCGATAAAGCAGAGGATCAACTGGGGACTGACCGGGGCAATGCGGGGGATCATCACCTCGCGCATGTAGCGCTCTACGTGATACTCCTTCGCATACCCCATGCCGCCATGTGTTGTCATCGCTGTCTGACACGCCTTAAACGCAGACTCAGCGCCCAGGTACTTCGCGGCATTGGCTTCTGCTCCGCAGGGCTGGCCGTTGTCGTAAAGCCACGCCGCTTTGCGTATCATCAATTCGGCCGCTTCCAATTCAATCCAGTTCTGCGCTAAAGGGTGTTGAATCGCTTGGTTTTTACCGATGGGCCGGTCAAATACAACCCGTTCCTTTGCATAATCAACCGCACGTCTGAGTGCCGCCTTTCCCAGACCGACGGCTTCCGATGCAATTAGCAGGCGCTCAGGATTAAGTCCATGAAGGATGTATTCGAATCCTTTCCCCTCTTCGCCGATACGATCCTCAACGGAAACAGGTAAGCCATCCAGGAAGAGCTGATTGGAATCAACGCACTTCCGCCCCATCTTTTCGATTTCATGGGCCTGAACGTAATCTCGGTCGATATTTGTGTAGAAAAGGCTTAGCCCATGAGTCGGATGCTTTACCTCTTCAGCTGGAGTCGTGCGCGCAAGAATGAGCATCTTGTTGGCAACCTGTGCGGTCGAGATCCAGATCTTTTGTCCGGAAATAATATAGCGGTCCCCATCACGAACTGCTTTGGTCTTTAGCTTGAGCGTGTTCAGACCGGCATCGGGTTCTGTCACTGCGAAGCAAGCCTGATCTCTACCTTGGATCAAAGGCGGCAGCATGCGTTGCTTTTGCTCTTCGGTAGCGAAGACAACGACTGGATTGAGCCCGAAGATGTTCATGTGCAGCGCCGAGGCACCGGACAAACCCGCGCCGGAGGCCGATATTGCCTGCATCATGATGCAGGCTTCCGAAATGCCTAATCCAGAGCCACCGTATTCTTCAGGAATGCAAATTCCCAGCCAACCGTTATCGACGAAGGCCTGATAGAAGTCACGTGGGAAGCCCCCGTCCCTATCCTTTTTAAGCCAATACTCGTCATCGAACTGTTCGCAAATGCGCTCGATGGCCTCACGAATGCTTTGATGATTTTCGTTCGTGGAAAAATCCATGATTGTGTAGATACTTTCTTTAGATGACCTAAGGAGCTTGTGTGCGTTAAGCGGGTACTGCTTGGCGCCCTACTTTCTGCCGGGCGATGATGAGCTTCATGATCTGGGCCATGCCATCGCCGATTTCAAAGCCCATGACGTCACGAAGTCTTTGTTGGAACGGCAGCTCTTTTGAATAGCCACCATGACCATGCGTAAGCAGACATGCATGGATGACATCAAAAGCCAGCTTCGGCCCCCACCACTTACACATGGCCGCTTCGGATGTGTGAGGCAGATTCTGGTCCTTTAACCACAACGTCTGGAGACACATAAGACGGCAAGCATGCAGTTGCGTTTCAGCCTCTGCCAACGGGAAACTCACGCCTTGGAAAGCACTCAGAGGTTTGCCGAATGCCTTTCGCTCCGTCGCATAAGCCCAGCTTTCAGTTACCGATTGCTGAGCGATCGCTACACACTCCAATCCAATGAGTGCCCGGCTATAGTCAAACCCTTGCATGACGGGTCCGAAGCCTTGATTTTCTGCACCGAGCCTATTTATGACCGGTACCTTTACCTCATCGAAAAACAGGGAACCGCGACCGACTCCGCGAGTACCAACATCATCAAAGTCTGTGCGTGTGATTCCGGGAAGGTCGAGTGGAACAAGCAGGGCAGTAATACCTTTCGCACCACTATCAGCACTCCCCGTTCGTACGAACAGGCATACCACGTCGGCTTGAGTGGCAAACGAAATGGACGTCTTTTCGCCGGACAAAACGTAATGATCGCCCTCACGACGGGCCTTTAACTGTAGCTGAGCAGCGTCCGACCCACCTCGCGGTTCGGTAAGGCCGATCCCTACAATTTTTTCGCCGGATATAAGTTTCGGAAGCCATTCCTCGGCAACTTCGGGCGCCGCATGTTGAGCGATGATCTGTCCTCCGAGGGAGCACATGATGCATACGTAGCCGAAACTAAAGTCACCAACAGCAATGGCTTCAAGCGCTAAGCCAGCGGTAACATGGTCACCGCCTAACCCTCCGAATTTCTCTGGATGCTCTATACCAAGAAGACCCAGCCTGCCCATCGCAGCAACCAGATGGCGCTCAAGTTTGCCGCTTCGGTCGCGTGCAGCGTATCCAGGCGCGAGTTCATTCTGCGCAAATCGCCTTGCCGTTTCGACGATAGCTTCCTGTTCCGGGGTAAGCGAAAAATCCATATACATCTCCTCCTTTGTTGGACTCTTTAGCGCGCTGCTGCGCGCAGGAGTTCTTTGGCAATGACAAGTTGCTGAATCTGGCTTGTGCCTTCATAAATCCGAAAGATTCGTACATCGCGATACAAACGCTCAACGCCGTAGTCGGATATGTACCCGGCACCCCCGAACACCTGTACGGCACGGTCGGCAATACGTCCGACCGCCTCGGTCGCAAAATACTTCGCGGCAGCGATATCCCGAACCGGGTTTTGTCCGCTGTCCCTTCGGCGTGCCGCATCAAGGACCATGCAGCGGCTTGCATACGTCTCGGTATGCGAATCTGCAAGCATGGCTTGAATAAGCTGGAATTCGGCGATCGCTTTTTTAAACTGGCGCCGTTCGGTGGAGTACGAGACCATCATGTCGAGAAGCCGTTGCGAAACGCCAACCGACAATGCCGCCATGTGAAGTCGGCCACGGTCGAGAACCTTCATGGCGGTTTTGAATCCCTGCCCCTCCTCTCCGCCCAGCAAGGCATCTGCTGGAACTCGACAATCATCGAAGATGACGTCAGAAACATGGGAGCCCTGTTGCCCCATCTTTTTTTCCGGCTTTCCGACGCTGAGTCCAGGCGTATTGGCTTCGACCAGAAACGCGGAAACACCGCTTCCATCCGCAGTATTGGCGTCGGTACGCGCATACACCGTAAATAATCCGGCGCTGGGGGCATTCGTTATGAACCGCTTTGTTCCGTTAAGCACATAACTGTCGCCTTCACGGCGCGCCGATGTACGCAGGCTGCCGGCATCGGAACCCGCTTCCGGTTCAGTCAGTGCAAATGAACTAATGATCTCGCCACTGGCCAGCTTCGGTAGGTAGCGAGCTTTTTGCTCCGGCGTACCATCCATCAGTAATCCTTGGCTGCCGATTCCTACATTTGTGCCAAATACAGAACGGAAGGCCGGAGACGTACCCCCGAGCTCGAAAGCCACGTAGACCTCCTCCTCCATGGTCAGCCCCAAGCCACCATATTCTTCTGGAATAGATATCCCAAACAAACCGAGATCGCGCATTTGTTGCACGATATCCGGTGGCACACGATCCTCCTCGGCCACACGGGCTTCCAGGGGAACAAGGTCAGTCTGTACAAAGCGGCGAACCGAATCGATAAGTTGTTCAAATACGGCGGGATCTCGAATCATTGGGAAAGCGTCCTAGAGTTGGGTTGCAAGCCGTGTCGCCTGATCGATGGCACGCATGGCGTCTAATTCGACAGCCTGATCAGCACCGCCGATGAGATGAACCGGAATTGCCGGATAGTGTTCGCGTAGCGCCGTGTAGAGGTCACGCTCCGAGTCTTGCCCTGCGCAGATAATGATGTTGTCTGCCGGAATGACTTGGTTTATGCCGTCTATAGATACATGGAGGCCCAGGTCATCGATTCGACGGTATTCGACACCGCTGAGCATCTTGACGTGGTGTCGGTTTAATCGATCTCGGCGAATCCAACCCGTTGATACCGCGAGGCGCGCACCGACACGTTCCTTCTTGCGTTGAAGGAGCACGATGCCCCGCTTTGGTGGCGACTCCATCCGCTTATGGCCCTGCCTCAAGCCACCGGCTTCATGGAGGCTGACGTCGACTCCGTATTCTTCGATGAATCGATCAATTTGCGGCGGCGTATGCGGTTCGCCAAGCAGAAACTCTGCAACGTCGAATCCGATGCCACCAGCGCCAATAATCGCAACTTGATTACCTACAGGACGGCTGCGGTGCAAGACGTCGACGTAATCGAGCACCTTCTCGTGTTCAATCCCCGGAATATCAAGGCGACGCGGACGCACGCCGGTAGCGATCACGATTTCGTCGTAGGCTCCGTTACAAAGCTCTGCTGCCGTAGGTGCATGAGAAAGGCGCACCTCGACTTTTTCATCGGCAAGACGTTGTAGAAAGTAACGGAGCATTTGATCGAATTCGGTCTTCTCCGGAATAACCCGAGCCATAAGCAGCTGCCCGCCAAGCTCATCCGATGCCTCGAATAGGGTCACCGTATGGCCCCGCTCCGCCGCATTAAAGGCGGCATTCATTCCCGCTGCACCGCCCCCCACTACCGCGATTTTTTTGCCGCGCACGACCTTTGAGCCTGCGAACTCAATTTCATGTCCTGCGCGTGGATTGACCAAGCACGAGACCGGCTGGTGCTTGAAAATGTGGTCTAGGCATGCCTGATTACAGGCGATACACGTATTGATCTTTTCTGGCTGCCCCAATCGCGCCTTTTTCATGAAAGCCGGGTCAGCGAGCAGAGGGCGGGCCATCGATACCATGTCAGCAGTTCCAGACGCAATCAGATCCTCGGCGACTTGCGGATCGTTGATACGGTTGGAGGCGATAACAGGCAATGTCACCACTTCCTTGACATTCTTTACCGCATAAGCCCAGGCGGCACGAGGTACAACGTGCGCTACCGTCGGAATTGTGGACTCATGCCATCCGGTGCCGGTATTGAGAATGCCGGCGCCGGCCTTTTGTACCAATCTGGCGAATGTCCTGGTTTCCTCTCCAGTCATACCGCCGTCCACAAGATCTACTGCGGAGATACGATAGATCACCAGAAAATCCTTACCAACACGTTGCCTAACCGCCTCAAGGATCTCGAGCGGAAACCGGATTCGATTCTCAAAGCTTCCGCCGAACTCGTCCTTGCGATCGTTCGTAGCAGGCGCTGTGAATTGATTTATCAAATAGCCCTCAGAACCCATGATCTCTACTCCATGGTATCCAAGGTCTCTTGCGATTGAGGCGGTTCGAGCGTAATCCTCAATTGTTTTCCAGACCTCGCTGGTCGTCAGTGCGCGTGGTTCGTGCTTATTGATTCGGGTCCTCAGAGAGGAGGCCCCAACGCAGCCAGAAAACTTTGCGTATCGTCCAGTGTGCAAGATTTGCATGCACATCTTGGTCTCGGTGCCTTTGACCGCGTCAAGGATTGCTGCATGCCATTCGAGATCGGCATCTTCCGTCATCGCAGGTGCGCCAAGTTCAACTCGACCTTCCAAATTCGGCGCCACTCCGCCTGTAATTATTAGGCCAACCTCACCTTCGGCACGCTCGCGGTAGAAGGCACGGATACGATCAGCCGACCGATCAAGCGCTTCTATCCCCGTGTGCATCGCACCCATCACCGCGCGATTCCGCAGGACGACGCCATCGGCACTTAGCGGGGCGAGCAGATTCCCGTAGATTGATCGAAACGACTGCAAGTCACCCCCGCTGCCGGAATCATGTCCATAAGCCATCGAATTCCCCCAGAAATCACATATATAGCAATATATGGCCATACGTATAGGCCATATAACGCCTATAAGACTATCCCGAAGCTGCACGCTATGTCAATATGTTTACTCATTATGCGTTGACACAATCCGCTGTTTCGGCGAGACTAAAATGCATCGTGCGCAGCATCCAACCCCGCAAAAATAGGGGTAGGCTTCGGAATGAATGTGGGGCACCTCCCCAGAAGAGGTGGTCTTGCTTCGACAAGGGCAATGTTCCGATTAGCGGCAGAGCGGATGTGAATCCCAATCGGCGATGAGTCTGGCAACGCCAGTCCACAAAACTCAGCCGGGGCATGGGATATCGAGGAGACAATGTGAATCGGCTTTTGCTTGGTTTGGATGGAGATACGACGGGAATCCACGTCCATAAATTTTTTGCTCCAACCGTTAGCGCCAATTCTGTGCTGCGCACGGCTCTCCTTGACCAGGTATTTCATGACGATGCTGCTCCGGTCGTGTTTCTTCAGGGACCTGCAGGACATGGGAAATCAACCGTACTGCAGCAGATAAAGAGCCGCTGCGATGCTGAAGGTATATTCACCGGATGGCTGACCTTTGACGACGCGGATAACGACACGCGCCGCTTTTCAAACCACCTTCAGGCTCTGGTGGCGTCCCTTAATTCCAGAAATGAAATTCCTCGTATTGAAGACGGCGAGTCCAAAGATGTCGCGCGCTTCTTTCACTGTGTAGATGGCTTTATCGACAGCCTGTTGTCCATCGACCACCCAGTGGCATTATTTTTCGACGAATTTCAGGCGCTTACGGATACGTCGATATTGTCATTCTGGCGCGATGTTCTAGCCCGCACGCCACACAACGCGCGCATCTTCATAGGCTGCCGTTCCCTGCCTGAAGTAGGACTCGCTCGCCTGGTCGTTGAAAATCGGGCTCAAGTGCTACGAGCCGACGAACTCCGATTCTCGTCTTCGGAAGTACACCAATTCTTTGAGCTTTTCAGAGTCCTGGAGGTTAGCAATAGCGAAATCGAAGCCATCTATAACCGGACTGAGGGATGGCCCGCGGCAGTTCAGTTGTTTCGCCTTAGCCTGATGAGCCCATCGATAAGGCGCTCACTGGGTAACGTTGCAACATATCGCCCGCGCGAACTTGCAGAATATTTAATAGAGAGCGTTTTAAGCCTACAGACATCAACGATGCGGGATTTCTTACTCCGCACCTCGATACTGAGTCGACTAACTGCACCGCTTTGCGACCTCGTCACTGGCCGAACGGACTCTCGCGACGTTCTTATTGGACTTGAGCGATCAGGCCTGTTTTTGCGTAGCCTGGACTCGGATCTGCGCTGGTTCAAATACCACGGGCTCTTTGCGTCCTGCCTTACCGATCAACTGCGGTCGATCGATCGCCAAGTCGTAGTCGATGTTCATCGAACAGCCGCGAATTGGTACAAGGCAAATGGTCTCTATGAAGAGACAATCCACCACGCGATTGAATGTGAAGACTTCTCTCTCGCAGCCGATACGCTTGATGACTACTCTTCAGCGTTGATCCCAAGTGCCCACGTGATTACTGTCGATCGCTGGGCTTCCAGACTCCCGATCGGTGAAATCCTGAAACGCCCTCCTCTAGCCATAAAAGTAGCTTGGGCCAGAGCATTCATGCGCGGCCCACGGAAGTTGGAAAAGGTATTGGAATTGCTGTCGAATCAATATGGTGAAAACCAGAAAAATTCTCCAGGCGCCGAAATTATCGTGTCGATTGCAGCCATGTGTGCCGATGACATTCCTCGCGCCTTCGCGGGAATTTGTGCTGTGGAAGTCGGACAAACTGCCGCCGAAGGCTTCAGCGCATTTGAACTGGCAGCGGCAGCCAACATGCATGCCTATCGAGCGCTAACAATTGGGGAACTGGAGCTTAGCCACCATTACCTAAATATCGCGAAAGCCTACAACCAATCGAGCGGTGCCTCTTTTAGCGGTGGGTACACCGCGTGTTTTGAGGGCGTAACGCTATTGTTGCAAGGGCATCTTCAACGAGCATTGATATGCCTCCAACGTGGCCTGGAAGAGCAAAGCGCCCTTTTTGATAAGTCGTTTGTAACGGCAGCGCTCGTAGCTTGCTACATATGGGCTCGTTACGAAGCTAACGATCTCGACGTCGCAGAACTCGTTTTTAACGAGTATCGGGAAATGCTAATCGAATGCGCCGTGCCGGACTTTCTTTCGGTGGGCCACTTATCCGCCGCTCGGATCTGTCTGGCACGCGGCCGACGGGATGCTGCCATGGAGATATTGGCTGAGGCTGAACGGATTGCCATCGGCAACAACTGGATTCGAATGGCAAACACCGTTAGATGGGAACGCGCTCGTCAAGGATTTTTCCTTGAGTCGCGACAGCAAGAACACTTATTTGATGTCAGATCCAACAGCGTTGACGAAGAACGGCTACCGGACGTATGGATCCCATTCTCCGAGATGCAGGAGGGTGAGGCACTGGGAACTATCAGAAAAGCACTGACGCGGCGAAATTTTGACACGTGTGCAACGCTTATAGAACGGGAATTAGCCCGCTGCGGAGAGCGCCTCTATCTACAAGCGCGCCTGCATGTACTCGACGCGCTGCTTCAAGACGCACGCGGCAATCGTACATCTGCACGACGAAGCCTCCGAAAGGCGCTGCAAATTGCGATGCCTGATCGATATGTTCGACTCTTCTTGGATGAGGGGGAAGCGGCGATAACTTTGGTGCGTGAAGAATTTAAGAGCTACAAAACAGGAGGTGAGAACCCTCATTCTTCGAATACCTCATCCGACTTTCTGGAAGCAATACTTCAAAATCAAAGGGATCTGGAAAAAACCACGAGCTCCCAAACGGACGAGGGTATTTATGCCCTTACTGATCGAGAACGCGAAATTTTGTGCTTCCTATCCGAAGGTGTTTCAAACAGAGAGATGGCCGCCAAGATGTTTCTTTCAGAAAATACCATCAAGTATCATCTGAAAAATATATTTCAAAAGCTATCTGTCAGCAGTCGCATTCAAGCCATCGCTCTTGCACAACAAGCCGGCTTATTGGTTCGTTGAACTCAATACGAAATGCGCCATACCCCCTATTCCCCTCTTCAATAGCGCCCGCCCGGTCAAGCTCTTCGTGAACACCTAACCAGTTCGCTCCTTGGCCAGTTGGGTTATCCCGCCGATGCAATGCTCGCACCGTAGCGATAGCAGTCCCAAGCCATTACATGTTCGCCGTCCGCCATTGATAATCTATCGACTCTTGAGCAAAGCGGGTAAAAAAGTCGAGTGCCTCCGGATTCAACAGAGCGTCACGGCTGACCACCTTTTCCAGCGACCATCCCATGAGAATCTTGCGTACCGGGACTTCCATCTTCTTATTGGTCAACGTGTAGGGTATGGCTTCTACTTGATAAATACGGTCTGGCACATGGCGCGGACTACATTCTTCACGCAATCGGCGAACGATCTCGCAGCGTAACGGCTCCGTTAGTTGCGAATTTGGCTTCAGCCTCACAAATAATGGCATGAAGAAATTCCCACCGGGAAGTTCACAACACACGACGAGGCTATCGACAACGGCTTCAATTTGCTCGACCGTTCGGTAAATTTCTGCGGTACCAATGCGTACACCGTGCCGATTTAGTGTTGAGTCAGATCTTCCGTAGATATAACAGCCTCCCCGCTCATTTATCTTGAGAAAATCGCCGTGGCGCCAAATCCCGGGGAAAACTTCGAAATACGATTCGCGATAACGCGCATTCTCTGGATCGTTCCAGAAATAGATGGGCATTGATGGGAACGGGCTTGTCACAACCAGCTCACCCACCTCATTGCATAATTCTTCCCCTGCATCGCTCCACGCGTGAACGTCCATGCCGAGAATACGTGTCTGAATTTCTCCGGCGTATACAGGCAGCGTTGGTACGGACCCTACGAATGCGCTGCAAAGTTCAGTCCCGCCCGACTGGGACATCAACCAGAGATCTTCCTTCACGTTGCGATAGAACCAAGCGAATGTTTCAGGTGTGGAAGGCGAACCCGCAACCATCGCTGACTCAAGGCGGGATAGATCAAACTCTCGCCCCGGCTCAATACCCTCCTTCTCCATCATCTGCACAAAGGTCGGACTCACTCCGAAGGATGTCGTTCCCGTATCAGCCGCCAGCTTCCATAAGAACGACGGTGAAGGATGGACTGGACTACCGTCGTAAAGAACAACTGAGGCTCCTGTGACCAAGGCAGCCATTAGGAGATTCCACATCATCCAACCTGTCGTGCTGTAGAAAAACATCGTTGAATCAGCCGACAGATTCAGATGAAAGTGCATCAATTTGAGGTGTTCCAAAAGCACACCGACGTGACTGTGCACAATGGCTTTGGGTAATCCGGTCGTGCCTGACGAAAATAATATCCAAAGCGGATGGTCATGCTCGACGCGGCAATACTGAAATTGCTCTCTCGTCACGTCAGGGTGGTCCAGGAGATCAGACCATACCATCACGTTGGCGATATCTGGCGTTTCCGACCCAGGACTAAGATACGGCAACCAGATCACGCGCTCTATCGTCGGCAGCTCAGCGACGATCCGTCGCACTTCGGTTTCACGGGTGAAATTTTTTCCCCCATAGCGGTAGCCGTCAGCAGCAAAAATTACTTTGGGTGCAATTTGGGCGAAGCGGTCTATGACTGTTTTTACGCCGAATTCCAGCGCCGCCGATGACCACACAGCCCCAATTGCCGCGGTAGCCATCATGGCCACTGCAGTCTCGGGAACATTAGGCATGTAGGAGACAACACGATCCCCCGGACCCACCCCCATATTTCTCAACTGGGTTGCAACGATGCGTACCTGTTTTGCCAACTCGCGCCGGCTGATTGATTCCAGCGGTCGCAATTCCGATTGATGGTGGAAGGCTACAGCACTCTCACCGGTGGGCTCTTCGTGGCGGAGAAGATGTTCGGCATAGTTAACGCGAGCCCCTTCAAACCATGTTGCACCAGGCATTTCACGACGACTAAGTACGCGCGTGTAAGGAGACTCCGAAATCACGCCGAAATAATCCCAAATCGAACCCCAAAACGTTTCAATATCCGCGACTGACCATCGCCACAGAGCATCGTAGCTATCAATCGACTGGCCATATTTTCCGCTCACCCACTTGAGATAAGCCGCTACGTTCGAACGCGCAATCAGCTGCTTCGATGGCGTCCAGAGCAGTTCGCCTTCTTTATTCATAGGAACTCCTTCGGTACAACACGGGACAGACTTCAGCGCAGCAGCGCAAGCCGCTCAAGCACCTGTTCTGGTTTCGCATCCTGAGGGATACGCACGTAGTAAAAACTGCCAGCAGGGATGCCGGGGGGGGCTTCTCCACGCAAAAATGCATCTGCGAGTGCGACACCTTTGGTGTGCACAGACATTCCATCCGGTGCAATCACGAAATCGACGCCTTCTTCTATCTTCAGATCAAAAGCTGTCGATGGCATGCGAAGCCCAATATCCCAGCGGTAATGGGCAGCAAGATTCAATACAGGCTGATACCAACCCAACTCGTCTGATGACTTCGGTTCCTCCCCGAGAGATTCCTCAAGCATCACCGCGTCGATGCCTATCTCACCAAAACTGCGCAGGAAATCGGCAACGTAAACTGATGCGGTATCTATCTCGTCTTCCCCCACCTCAGGGGCTGGATTAGCACCATTCACTAGGCTAAATGCCAACCCAATCCAGTACCGCGGCGAGGGTATTGCAAGCACAAGTGGATGGATGCTATCGCTCGCACGCAAGGCTCTGGCGAATTCAACGACATAGTTCTTTAATCCGGTATCGGCAAGCATGGCCTTCAATGGAAACGTCGAGCGACGCTTTTCCAACATTGCAGTGGCACGTGTGGGATGACTTCCAAGCCATGCCGTACACATCGGCTGCAATGGGAGAGCTATGACGTCGGAACGTAACAATCCCTGTGCTTTGCGGTGCCACGCTAACCACTCCGCAACATCCATCCACGGAACGCTGTTACCCGCTAGCAAGCGCCCCGCATAGTCAACAGAATCGACCCATAGACGGCACTTTCCAGACGCCAGATGCGCAGTTAATGTCATGAGATCCCCAGTTGCAGCCAGCGCCAGACGCTGCTGCAACCATTTTGTCAAAGCGAAATGGATTCCCCGGAGTAATCATGCCGAGATCCAGGTTCGCATTTATCTGAATTGGAACGCTTTCTCTCGATGCGCTCTGCCTTTGAAATGATGTATCGCATTTGGGTACAACACACGTTGTATTGCTTGCCAAGCGCCGTTTTTGTTATATCCCCGCGCCTCCAGCGATCCAGCACTTCCATGTATTTTTCGTCGGTCCAACGATTGGTCTGGCGCTTCGGCTTGGCGCTCTTTTCAATGCACCGCTCAGCCATTCCACGACTTTGGTGGCGGTGTCTCTCATTCGTGCACGTCCAGTACGACACAACTACCAGTTTCGTTTCAGTTCGATGTTCGGTTTTCATCACTTGCCACCGCTCTCACGATAACTTGTCGCTCAGGCAGATCGCTCGGCAGCAAATTGCTGAACGATCCGTAGCTAACGCTAGTTGCCAACCTTTCGATACTCACTTAGCTCCGCACGCGCCGCTAAAACCTCCGCTTCCAATTCGGCAATGCGCAAATCCTTGGGATTGGGCATGAACACTCCTTGGATTTTGTCCGCATCCATCACCAGACGCTGACTACCGTTGTTAGCATGAATCTTCGTCAGATCGCCCCAGCTGCCGAAGTAGGGCAGATGCACGGGCGGCTCAGGCGTCACCCACTCGGCAACGAACGCGTCAAAAGGCTTGCCACGTGCAATACGCGCCCTGCGCTCGGCAGCACGCAATACCTCGGTGGCCTCTATATCCACCACCAGCGTGGTCTCGTCGTACACGACCTTAAGAATATCTCGTGCCGACTCATGCGAAATCAGATCCTCAAGAAGATCCTTCATCACCAAAGCGGGATCGCGCTCGAGGACATCGCCATAACCACCGCCAGCACCTTGGCAGATCATGTAGATTTCACCTTCCTGGCACATCTCGAAGGTCATCCCCATGTCCTGGGTCGTGTAAACCCCGCCGTCTATTGGCTGTTCGTTCATCAAGGCAAGCATGTTGAAACGCACCTGCTCGGGGTTTTTCTTCATGACATCGAACACATTGATGCCCTTGACCTTCGCCAGCGTGTAAGCCGGGCAGGAATAACCGCCGAACAAGCCCTGGGCGGAACTGAATTTCGAACCCTCGCACCCGGTCATGAAACCCCAGATATTGGAGTCCTTGACCGTCGCAATCTGTTCATAACCCAAGCCACCACGGTACTTTCCCCAGCCCACGCGATCCTTGGCCAACACTTGTGCGCCGAGTCGAACGATCGGCGTATCTTCCTCGGCGATCTCGTGTTCGCCGGTATCGCACATGAAGCCAAACATCGGAGAAAGTGCATTTTCACCATCGGCATGCGAGCGAGCACCTTGGCCGCAGCCGTTGATATCGGCACAGAAATTTCCGGTCACATCGCCATGCTGGGTAAGGCCGCCGTAGATAAAGGTCGCCGCCTGGTCATACTGGGGTGCAACGATCGCGGTGTATCGGTGCGGCAGGCTATAACTGAATTTGGCCATCGCCACCGGTGGAATCGTACAGGCCTTGAATAGCGGCATCAGACTCATCGCCTGCGGCGTGTCGTTGGACGCATCAATGATCGAGTTGGCATCCGACAAAATCTCGATCGGCGACAGCACCGCCATTGTGTGCGGAAGATCTGGCCAGACGTTCTGCAAAAAACCCGTAACAAGAGCAGTTTTAAACGATGCAATATTGCAGTTGCAGGCCCGATTGGTGAATTGCGGGCTGCTACCGCGAAAATCACAGATCATCCGATCACCCTTGATCGTCACCGACATCACCAGCTTCTGTAGTGCCGGTTCGCGCAACGTCGAGTCCATAAAGGTTTGCACCTTCGTTGTACCGTCCGGAAGCTCGCGGATGCGACGCCTAACTTCGTCTTCGACATCCTCCAGGTTTTTCCGCAATGTCGTTACGAGCGCATCGCGCCCAAACTGCTCGAGAAGAGAAAGGATTCTTTCCCGAAGGCGAAGGACCGCATGCAGCTTGACCTTCATATCTTCGAGTTGCAACTTGGGATCGCGCACCGAATTCTGCAGGAAGGTAAGCAGGTCGCGCTTGATCTGGAAATTTTCCACCACCTTGAATGGCGGCATCTTCAAGCCTTCGTCGTACACACTTTCGGCCGCCGCCGGCATGCCGCCCGGCTCGCAGGCGCCGTTCTCACCTTCGTGAATGGTTGAAGATACCCAGCACAATAATTCTCCCTTCCAATAGATGGGCATCATCATCGATTGGTCGGTGTTATGGATACCTCCGTAGCGACAATCGTTGTGGATGAATCCATCGCCCTCTTTGACACCAACGGTGGGATCGTTTACCCAGTACTTCAGGATGAACTTGATCGGGTAATGACAGCAGGAGGCAAATGCGACGATGCCGCGTGGCGCGATCATCGACAGATCGCCTTTGGCGGTAAAAATCGCCGTGACCAGATCGCCCCATTTGGCGCCGGGCGCGGCGCCCATCTGTTCGACCATGGTGAAGCTCTCGTCGAGAGCGGCATTGACCAAGCCGCGCACATGGTTGAGCTGGTGGGAATCGACGGGTTTGGCCAGCAACTCTTCCTCCAGCGCGCTGCGCGAAACAATGCCGTGATCGCGCATGATTTCCGGGTCAGGCCCGAGGAAGAGGCGGTTATCGGTCAAAAATTGGTCAAGCAGAGCCTGGTCACTCTTGCTCGTTGCGGTCTTTAGCGGCGTTTCGTTCATGGCGTATCCTTGCGTCGAGATCGTCGAATGTGAAGTCAATGGCTTCCGCGTGAAAACCACACGGCACCATGAGCGGCGGCGTAATAGCGCCAGCCTGGCTCGATCAAATAGGTAGTCGCACGCGTCGTGACAATTGCAGGGCCGACGATGCCTGTGCCTTCGGCAAGTGCCGATTCGTCATAGAGTTGCGTTTCCAGCGCTCCATCGTGACCGGGAAAGTGGCACTTCCGGCTGCCCACTGGCTTGATTTCGGTTGGCACCCGACCATCCATCTTTATTCCGGAGAATTGGACGGTTGATTGCACTACGAAAGAGCACACGCGGATGGTGTTGATGCGTACCCCCGCCTCCGGAGACTGACTTCCGTGTCCGAAGCGGTCACCATAGCGACTGTGAAACTGATCGATCAGCTTAAGGACATCGCTTTGCGAGTTTAGACGCGATACATCCGTGACCACTGCCGTCTGCACGCGCTGGTTGCCGTAGCGCATGTCGAGCTCAAGACGATAGTGGATGTCTTCTGGCTGCATCCCTTGGCGTACCAAGTCTTCGTACCCACGACGCTCCAATTCGGCGACGTTCGTATTGAAGCTTTCGTAGTCTGAGAAAAACGCCTTCTGATTTGCGTCGAAAAGCACCGTATACGTGCTCATTTCATGAATGTGCATCTGGTTCATGTTGCCAGCGCCGACCGCGGAGAACACCGACGAGAACGGCGGCGCCAGCACCTTGTCGACGCCCAGCGCGGCGGCGATGCCGCAGGCGTGCAAAGGGCCGTTGCCGCCGTAAGTGAGGATGGTGAAGTCCTTCGGTTCGTAGCCGCGGGTGCGCAGCTCGGTGGCGATGCCGTTGGCCATGTTGGCGTCGACCGTACCTTTGACCAGCTTCGAGGTCTCGATGAGGTCGAGATCGAGATCCTCACAAAGAGCATCATCCATCGCCTGCCTGGCGCGTTTTGTGTTTAGTTTGATGTGCCCATTTGCATAATTAGCCGGATCGAGATACCCCAAAATCAAGTCGGCATCGGTCACCGTCGGCATCATTCCGCCACGGTCATAACAGGCCGGGCCGGGGTCGGAACCCGCACTCTCCGGACCGATCTGAATGGTCTTGTACATTCGATCGTATTTCGCGATGGAACCACCACCGGCACCGAGTGTGACCAGATGCACCATCGGGATCGATACGATCCAACGTTCGATCACCGGGTTGAAGTCGTAATATTTGACCCCGCCCTCGACCACGATGCCGATGTCGAAGCTGGTGCCGCCCATGTCGGTGGCGACGATATTGCCCAGTTCGGCCTGCAAGGCCAGGTGTTCGCTCGCCGCGATGCCCGACACCGGGCCGGAATGCACCGTCTGC
>Ga0172380_10000886_pt1 | contig 54054 bp, 58 predicted proteins | sample Leawe162metaG_FD_119747 | JGI IMG/M metagenome (GOLD analysis project Ga0172380, IMG submission 119747) | Leachate microbial communities from a municipal landfill in Southern Ontario, Canada - Leachate well 162 metaG | ecosystem: Engineered > Solid waste > Landfill > Unclassified | place... | reverse complement strand
TAAAAAATCTGGTTGGTATCTTTGGGGAAGATTTAATGACATAGGATGGTGGGAAACAATTTATCTCGGGAAAGCTGGGAATCTTTCGGTTAGATTATATGATGAACTTCGAGAGGAGTGTATCGCTTTTTGGGCTTTTGTGTATGGAAAAGAAACAGCGTCAAAGCAAGCTAGTAAAATTACCAATGGTAAGTATGATGGCGCAATTCCTAGATGCCTAAGGAAAACCGGTACTCATTTTGTCGTGTGGATAAGCGGTTCTGATCTTATTGATAGTGATATCAAACGGGAAGAAAAAGTTTTAATTGAAAGATATCGTCCATCATATAACGCACAGCGCATAATCTATCCTGAACAGACTTCTACTACAAAGAAAATAACGGAACTTTTGGATCTGGAAATAGAAAAAATAAAGAGGCGATAATTTAGAAAATATTAACGAATATGAACTCCTTTCAAGATATTGCTTATCAGATAAATTGGCAGGCTTTTTCTCTTAGTTTGTGTTTTTTAGGTACGGTTATTTTAGCCTTACCTTTTTTGAAAAAAGAGGAAAACATTGATAATGACGAAATAATAGAAGATAGGAGAGTGGGTTGCGGAGACAAAGAAAAATATTTTTACACGAAAAGAGGTTTTCTCAAGGATAGGAAAATTAGCTTGTGGGGGCTAGGGCTTTTGGGAATAGGATTTATTATTCAATTAATCCTATCTTTTTTATAATTATAGGAATTGGATCGGGAATTATCGCAACAAACCAAAATAGACCTTGAAAACCGCTTCGAAAGCGGTTTTTTGATGTTTAAAACTCGTCGTTCCAGAACGACGACCCAACGACGAGTCAACGACGACTTTTTAGCCCAAAATTTTCTCTATTCTTGGCCTTCGAAAAGTCTGCATTCTAGAATGCAGACTTAATGTAGAGTAAATGCAGACTTTTTGACCCTGTTTTAGCCGGATTTTAGCTAATTTTAGCCCACCAAAACTCGTCCTTCCAGAAGGACGACTCAAGGACGAGTTAAGGACGACTTTTGACCTGCAAATTTACCCTGTTTTTGGGCTAAAACCGGCCGTTCGGATCGGGCAGCCGGGCAACCTTCCAAAAGGGCAAAGACTGGGCCCTACCAACAGCAAGGCGTTGTTTTACCAAGGTATAGCCTACCGCGCCTTACCGCCAAAACAACGCCGTAGAATAGGGCAGAAACCTTGCCTTACCAGCCGGAATTGGGCTTTAAAAACTCGTCCTTCCAGAATGACGACTGAATGACGAGTTTTTAGCCTGGCCAACGCGTACCATTTCCCCCATCTCGCGGCTGAAATGCGTTGTGCAATGCCCAATTCCGGGCCCGGCTGTCCCTTTGCGAGCGAAGCCCTGGAAAACAGCAGTTTGGAAGGGCGAAGTGGGTCAACTTGCCCTCAAATTACGCTTCTTTACCTGATGCACCAGATTGGACAGGATAACCTCAAAGTTCGCTGTCGTACTGATATGGCAGCTCATAAATAAAAACGCCGATCAATCGGCGTTTTTATTTATGTTACGTTCAGGGGATGAGAAGTTTATCCGCCTAGGCGGAAGTCCTGCCCCCGGAGCCAAGGATTTTTGAACTTATTTCCGGGATACCCTTCGTAAGAGTTCGAACTGTCTCGTAATTGAGGCGGCTTTTTGGTAGAATAAGAATATGAAAATTTTTACTCAATTTCTTTCCGGTTTAGTGGGTAGCGTAGTATTGGGAATCATCGGTCTGATAATTGGCACAATTATAGGAGGCAATTTCGGTTTTCCTGAATTCGGCGGCAACGCCGGCTATGAGTCAGGCGGCGTATTTTTTTCGATTGTCGGGATTTCATTTGGCAGCTTGCTGGGAATAATGTTTGCCAAGAAAATGCAAAAAGAGCAACATAAATACATGTTTGCTTTGATAACCGCCATTATCACAACTTGTATAGGAATTTTTCTTTTTGATTACAATATGTCGTTTATTGTTAAATTAACAATACTTTTCATACCTTCAGTAATGCTGACGGCGGTAACAAACTGGCGAAAAATTTATTTTAGAAAAGTTTCCTAAAACAATATAGATAATTACTCTTAATTATCAAAAACAGGTTTTAACATCGTCCCACCAGGGGAGCAAAGTTTACAAAAGTTGATAGATAATAAATTAAAGCAAGACAATTTTAAGTAGATAATAAAGCCAAGTTATAAAATACCAGGATTAAAATAGCTGACAAAAGTTTACAGAATCAAAGACAAAAATCGCCAATCAGGCGATTTTTTGGTATAATCACATTAGATTACGATTACATTTATGAAAGGTGAAGCGACGTTAAAAAATAACCAAAAAATATATTTACAGATAATAACATCCGCAATCTTATTGTTTGTTTTTTATAAATTAGGCTTCTCATTCTATTTTATTATCGGAATGGGAATTTTTATTTTATTGCTCGTTTTATTGAAGGGTAAACTCTTTAATAAGTTGGATGCTTTTTTGACCGCTAAATTACCGTTTCTTTCCAGGCAGAGTCCTCGCGTCAAAAAACTAATCATCGTAATAGCTTTTATCCTCGCGTATATTATATTGAAACAAATTATCTTTTTTGTTTTGTCGCAATTCGGGATAGACGTTCAGAAGATGATATTGGATAGCGTTAATAACCATTAAACATATAAAACTATGACTGACAATAAAAAAACAAGAGTAGTGATGCAGAACACGATCAGCTTAGACGGTTCATTTATCAATTTTGAGACGTCTCAGGAAGTGATGGGCTTGCATTATCAAATCGTAGGCAGTTTTGGCAGAGTCCTTTATCTGTTCGGTTCAAATACCGCCAGGGTCGCGATAGAAATGTTTGGCGGGTTAACACTGGAAACAAAGGATGATTTTAAGAAGCCGCAAAAAAGCGAAAACTTGTCATATTGGGTTGTTGTAGATTCGGAAGCTGTTCTTAAGGGAAAATTGCATTTTTACCGCCGATCGGAATATTGCCGGGATATAATCGTTTTGGTTTCAGAAAGCACCGATAAAAGCTATTTGGATTATTTAAAGGAAAGAGAATATGATTTTGTGGTTGCCGGAGAGAAACAGGTAGACTTAAAGAAATCTTTTGATGTTTTATCCGACAGATATGAGACAAGCACCATTTTAGTGGATTCGGGGCGCGGCCTGACCAACGCCATGATTAATCAAGGATTAGTGGATGAAATTAGCTTGCTTGTTTTACCCGTTATCGTTGGGGAAAAATCAGAAAATTTATTCAGCAATATTGCAAAACAGGTAAAACTTACCGAACTCAAAGAAAGGACTTTCCCCGGGGGATACGTTCATCTGCACTACAAGATTGATAAATAAAATTGATAAAAAAACATCATGACTGACAAAAACAAATCAATGCACGAGTTCGACTTAAACTTAATCTGCGAATTACACGAAGGATTGGAACGGCAGGGACCAGGTAGTCCCGAAATGACTGTTAAGGCATTAAGTTTTATTGAAAATCTTGATAAAAATTCAAAGATATTAGATTTGGGTTGTGGAACTGGCGGGCAAACAATGGTTCTTGCGCAAAATACTCCAGGGAATATTATTGGCCTGGATTTTTACCCCGGATTTATAAATACCTTAAACGATAATGCCAAAAAATTAAACCTCCAGGAAAGAGTGAAAGGCATTGTCGGCCCAATGGAAAGTCTTTCTTTCCAAAAAGAAGAATTTGACCTTATCTGGTCCGAAGGTGCTATTGCTGGCATTGGTTTTGAAAAAGGTTTGATTTATTGGAAAGATTTTATCAAAAAAGACGGCTACATTGCTTTAACATATGAGTCATGGTTTACCGATGAGCGTCCTGCTGAAATTGAGAAGTGGTGGGTCGATAATGTTCCTGAAATAAATACCATACCGCACAATATTTCAATAATGCAAAAAGCCGGGTATAGTCTTGTGGCCGCATTTATATTGCCCGAAAAATGCTGGACGGATTATTTTATTTCGCGAGAAGCGGCAAGCAAAGCACTTTTAGAAAAGTATGCTGGAAATAAAACCGCGGAAGATCTTATTGCAAAAATGAGATACGAAGCGGAATTATATTCAAAATACAAGCAATATTATGGGTATGTTTTTTATATAGGTAAAAAAATAATTATTTAATTTTATGAAAACAATCAAATGGACGGCCAGAGTATTGGCATTATGTATCTTAATTTTCGCTTTGCCGTTTTATTTCGGCTACGGCAATCCATTGCCATTTGCTAATCCGAATTATTCTTTATGGGAGAATGTTGCGCTGTCTATGATGCCATTGGTTTTTATCGGCTTGGCTTTGGGTTGGAGATATCCAAAAGTCGCGGGTTGGCTTATTGTTGGTGCGATTGCAATCGGTTTTATCGTTGGACTTTTAACGGAAGCGAACCTCAGCATTAACTTGGCTGCTCCTATTATTCCAGGAATTCTGTATTTGATAGATGGGTATAAAAAACATGAACAAATATATAAATAAAAAAGTTTTACTGCCAATATCCATTGTTATTTTAGCATTGGGTATTTTTGTGTTTTTCTACTCTTCGGTTATCTTTCAGGAAGGTAATCCTTGGCCACAGATTAAAGGCATGGTTCAATTAAAATTTGGCGATAGTGATATTGTGAAGTTGTCTGGTTCGGACAATAAATTTATGACTGAAAGTAAAAACGGGACCATGATATATGATTTCATGAAAACCAAAGGATATGAATTTACCGAGCAAATGGGTTCAGGTTATTTTTTTAAGTCTGCTACAGGACAAACCGCCGTTGCCACTCATAGATACTACGGTCGCCATTATTCGCTTTGGAATATCACTGAAAATAAAGAAAACAGTCTTGCCGAGAAATTAAGAGATTGTTTGCCAAAAAGCGATACTGTTAGCCATGAAGTATGTAACGAATTATTAAAGCAAATTACCGATTTTGATTCCTGCGTTATATCCGGCTTTCCGATATTAAAATCCAATCCAGCCCAATGCCAAACAATTGACGGAAGAGCTTTTACCCAGGAAACAAACAGCACCTGGGAGCAGGCGCTATTAGCTATAAATAACTGCGAGGTTGAAAAAGTTTTTCAAACGCATAGCAAGATAGTAACCCTAGCACTAAAAAACGGCAACAAATTAATTGCCAAGGAGCCGCAGATTGATGATATAATTACTATAGTAGAAGTAGCGGAATCTAAATGCGGCAAAATCCCAATGGGAACTGAGTAATAAATATTAATTAAAATATGAACGAACCAAAAAAATTGAATAAAGATTTCTGGATATTATCAAGCGTTTTTTCGCTGTCGGCGATTATTGGAATAATTGCTAATCCAAGTAATCAATCACCAACAGATAAATTTATAGTGGGCGTTATTATAGGTATAGGGCTGGCTTGTTTGATAATGGCTTTGGTTATTTTAATAAGAAATAAAAGAAAGCAATAAATTAAATAAAAAATATGCAAAAATTTTGTCAGGCATGCGGAATGCCGTTAACCAAAAAGGAAGATTTTGCCGGGGGCGACGAGAATTCTAATTTCTGCCACTTTTGCGTCAACGCGGACGGCAGTGTTAAGTCTTGCGAAGAGATATTCGAAGGCGGGGTTCAGTATTTTATGAGCCAAATTGGAGACGACCGAAAAATGGCGGAAAAAGTAACCAGAAAGAACATGAGCGGGCAACCTTATTGGCAAGGCAAGGGTTGCGAAATCCTCCAGGGCGAAATGGCTACCGATGAGGAATTCGCCGAAGTTTTGAAAAAATTAAGTTAATAGCCTCAAAGCATAGGTGCTGCTTCCCTGCAAGCCCGGAGCGGGCGATACACCCAGGGAGGGGAAGCCCCGAAAAAGATCGCCTAAAAGGCGATTTTTTGGTAGAGTAATATCCAGTATGAACAGCGAGGTAGGAAAAATTAGAATCGAAGATTTGGGATATGGAGAATTTTTTGAGTCTGCGCGCAATAAATCGGGATTGGGCGGATTTCCGGTTGCGCGGGTTATTGTCGAGTATAAAGAAGCTTACCGGGTCAAAAATACAAGCGGCGAATATCTGGCCAAGATTACCGGAAAACAGATGTTCAATGCCCAATTCCGGCCCGGCTGCCCCTTTGCGAGGGAAGCCCTGCAAAACAGCAGTTTGGAAGGGCGACCGAAGCTTAGTCGGGGGCAGAACCTACCTTTTCAAGTCTCTGGCTTTGGACTGGTGAATGAGATTGGGCAAGACAATGGCAATAGTTTGTTTTAATGGCTCATTGGGGAGCCCAGAAGTCGAGAACGAACTGCCGAAAGGCGGACAGCGGGAGAAATCCCGCTTTTTATTGTTTTTTTCAGAAATATAGGTATTATTATGAATATATGAACATCAAATTAGCGGTTTCTATCATTAAAGAAGGAAAACAATATATCGCATATACGCCTGCGTTAGATTTGTCTACATGTGGCAAGAGTGAAAAACAAGCCAAAAAACGTTTTGAAGAAGCTGTCGATGTATTTTTTCAAGAGTTGATTGAAAGGGGAACTTTAGAAAATGTTTTAGCCGATTTGGGCTGGAAGAAAATCAAAACTCAGTGGGCGCCCCCTAAAATTATTTCTACTGATGTGCAGAAATTTTGTGTAGCAGTCTAAACATATGGGTAGTTTAAAGCCGATACATTGGAAGAAGTTCGAAAAATTTTTATCGGTTGTCGTTTCGAAAGAGAAAGAGGAGACCATCGCATATATTGGAAGGAAGGGCTAAGCCGTCCCGTACTTATACCTCGTTGTGAAGATTTCCCTATCTTTATTATTCGTAACAATTTGAGGTTGTTAAATATTGATAATAAAAAATATCTCGAAATTTTGGAAAATATTTAATTGTTTTTTGCTAGGTAGGGAGCGGGAGAAATCCCGCTTTTTGGTTGTTGAATAATGTTGCATAAATTGTTGCGTAATGCTACAATTAAGAAAAAATTATGCAACAATTAAATCAAAGACAGCAGAAAATAATAGATTTTATATCTAAAAGAGGCGCTATAAGCAATTCAGAGATAATTGCTTTTTTGGGAAACAGCATTTCCAGGTTTACGGTTCTGCGTGACTTGAGCTTATTGTTAGAAGAAGGCTTGGTTAAAAAAGAAGGGCAGGGCAGGGCTGTCCGTTATTCGTTATTTTCTAGCAGTACGGTTAATTCTTTTTTTGACCCCGATCTATATTTTGGAAAAGGACCGGATGAGAGAGAGATCAAGCCGACATTTGTTCCGGAGATCATTAATAGCTTATCCCAATTATTTTCGGAAAAAGAAATAATGGACTTGGAAGGAATCAATAATAAATATTCGGAAAGGGTAAAAAGGATGGATAAAACATCTTTTAAAAAAGAGGTGGAGAGGTTAACTATAGAATTAAGCTGGAAGTCTTCCCAAATAGAGGGGAATACATATTCTTTGATAGACACGGAAATGTTGATCAAAGAAAGAGTAGAAGCGGAAGGGCATAAAAAGGAAGAAGCGGTCATGATCTTGGACCATAAGAACGCCATAGACTATATTTTTAACAATAAAAACGAATTCAAGAAATTGGACCTGTTTCAGATAGAAAAAGTTCACGAATTATTGACGAGGGGATTGGGGATCGAAGCGAGCATAAGGGCCGGTTCAGTAAGAATAATCGGGACAAGATATATGCCGATCGCGGGAAAAGCTAAAATTATTGAAGCCTTGCATTCCACTATCGATAAGATCAACTCTTTAGCGGACCCTTTTTCAAAATCATTGGCTTTGATTCTGATGATCTCATACATACAGCCATTTGGAGACGGGAATAAGAGGACGGCAAGGATATTGGGCAATGCTGTGCTTTTGGCTCATAACGCATGCCCCATTTCTTATAGAAGCGTAAATGAAACTGATTACAAAAAAGCAATTCTTTTGTTCTACGAGCAGAATAGCGCGAGATTCTTTAAAAAGTTGTTCATTGAACAATTTAAATTTGCTACGGATAATTATTTTTAGTTTATAGGACCCAGTTAGGCTAAAAATTCAACGCGTTTGATCGCCGTGCGCCATCGAAACGGGATGATTATCGCGGAGCCCAGAAGTTGGAACGAGCCATTGTTCGCGAGAGGCGGGAGAGGTCCCGCTTTTTCGTTGGGGGCGGGTTTTTTGGTATAATAAAAATACGCAAATGAACAAGGCAATTGCATACAACGTTATTGTAATACTGGCGGCCTTGGCCGCGATATTTTTTAAGATACCGATGATCTGGGTAATTCTTGGGGTTTTTGGAGCTTTGATTTTTGTAATTTTTAACCCATTTATGCCAGTCGTCGAAAGCATTCCCAAAGGATTTTCCGAAAAAAAGTTTGATACAGGAAAGGTGATCTTGAACTATATCGAAGGGCCGGATAATGGCCCGCCTTTATTGTTTATTCCGGGACAAATGGAATTTTGGCAGGGATATAAACTGGTGATCCCAAATTTTTCAAAAAAGTATCATGTTTTTGTTGTCGATGTCCGCGGGCATGGAAAATCCTCCAAAACTCCCGGAGAATATTCTTATAATATTATCGGGGAAGACATCAAAGAATTTTTGCAGAATGTTATAAAAAAGCCCGCAATTGTATCCGGACTTTCTTCAGGAGGCGTTCTGTCTCTTTGGCTGGCGGCGAACTCTCCGGATTTTGTTTCTGCTGCGATCAGTGAAGACCCGCCGTTTTTTTCTTCCATGTGGCCGAGGATCAAAGAAGAAAAATATATGTATCGCTTGTTCGAAGTTGCGGTAGAATGCCTTGGCAAGCCAGAAAGAGACATACTGGGTTATTTTATGAAACAGGGGATTCCAAAAGATGGTTACGAAAAACTTTTTCTCATCCCTCCGTGGATAGCCAAGTTTATCGTCGGTCTTTTTGATCTTAACAAAAAATTCCGGCCGTCAAAAAAATACGATATACCATTGGCTCCATTCAGCGGCAGAGTCGGCTTTAAGTTTCTATGCGAGTACGATGTCGATTTTTCAAAAGCCACAATTGACGGAAGGCTGGCAGAGGGATTTGACCCGGAGGACTCTTTGAAAAAAATTAAATGTCCTGTTTTATTGATTCAGGCGCGCTGGTCAAGACACGAAACTTGGGGACTGCTTGGAGCTTTAGATGATAATGACGTTGAAAAAATCCGTTCGATCGTGAAAAATATTAAGGTGGCAAAAGTAAACGCCATCCATGACGTTCATTTGGCAAAGCCGGAACTATTCATCAGAGTGGTAAACGAGTATTTGGCAGACCTAAAAATTTAGCGGCATTTTGCTTCCCAGCATATCCGGAGTCTGCAGGGATTCTAACCGTTGATAATATCCACGGCTCGGAGTTGGGAAGTCGAGACGAACTGCCGAAAGACGGCGCGAAAGATCCCGCTTTTTCGCTCGGCATTAATTCTTTTATTTTTTGCCTTTGATCTTGAGGATGATCTTTATAAATATGAATATTGCGGCTATGCCGATCAAGCCGTATAGCCCATATAGGAATAAAGACCCTTTTGACCCGGCGGCTTCCGGTTCTTTGCTTGGTTCAACGCTTGTTTCTTTGGCACCGTTGGAAATAGTATCCCAATCAGCCGTCTCTTTTGCCGCGTCGAATGTTCCGGTACTGCCAAGTCCGATATCGGATGCCGAGACCATGTTCCCGCCGGTAATGTTAACTTTTTCTCCGTTAGACTTTGAAGTGAACAAAACTTCTCCGTCGATAACTTTAAGCGTTGATGTTTTCCCGTCATCGGAGAGCACAAGGGTGGTACCTTTGATTCCGGCTGTCGCTTGGTTCATTTCAATTTCCATGGAACCCTCATTTATCATTTTTTTTATATTCACCCAGATATTCCCAGCAACGAGTTTGATCTTGCTATCTTTTTGGGGAGGGGTTGTGACGATCACTTCTGTTTCCGGCTTCAAAACAAAAACAGACATATCGGGAAAGGTTAATACGGCTTGGCTGTCTTCCATCGTACGGACATGCGTACCGGGAGGAAAAGACGAGCCGTCCATTTTAGCCAATTTCCAGTTATTGTCATCTTCAGGATCTTTTCCGGGGAGTAAATATTCAACCTGTCCGGTCATACCCGAAAAAACCATCCCTGTGTCTGTTGTCTCGGGCGTTTCGGCCAAAGGTTTTTCCTCGGCGGTATTTGAAGGATTGCCAACAGCCGGGAGTTCTTTAGCCGCAGATTTTTTAGGGCAGGAAGAGCCGTCCATGGGATATAATTCGGAACAACAGCGTCCGGCATAACAATTTTTACTGGCGCAGGCGGGACTGGACAGGCAAGGAAATCCTATCGAGTTATCGTAACACTGGCCAGCCACGCAATTGCCGGTTCCGCATTCATCGTTGGACGCGCAGTTAGCGTCGGCTGCGAATACTTGGCTCGTATAAAATATGCAAATTAAAAAGAACGCCGAGGTTAAGATGATTTTTATATGGTTTTTCATGAATTAATTATATCACAAAATTCTTGGTGATCCGATGCTGGACATATATTAGGGCCAGATAATCGCTATAATGATCTGGCCTTCGTCGTTTTTAAGCAATTTGACGATGCGCTATTATTCGCTAAAATAAAATCAATAATATCAGGGAGACTGTTAAAATATAATACAATGGACAACATAACGATCAGGCCGGAACAGCCTGAAGATTACAGGCAAAGCGAGGACGTAACCAGAGAAGCTTTTTGGGATTTGTATCAGCCCGGATGCAACGAGCACCTGATCCTCCATAAACTTAGAAAAATTCCGGGTTTTGTGAAGGAGCTTGATCTTGTCGCGTGCGATAATGACAAGGTTGTGGGGAATATCGTTTATTCGAAGGCGAGAGTGACGGACGAACTAAAACGGGAATTTATTGTTTTGTGCCTTGGCCCCGTCGCGGTGTTTCCTTCGCATCAGAAAAAGGGGATCGGTTCATCACTGATAGAACGTTCCCTCGACAAAGCCAGGTCGCTTGGATATAAAGCAGTTATTTTATTTGGCGATCCTGGTTATTATCATCGTTTTGGATTTAGGAATGCCAAAGAGTATGGCATCCAGACGGCGCAGGGCGAGAACCTGGCTCCGTTCATGGCATTAGAACTACGAGAAGGGAGTTTGGACGGGATACAAGGCAAATTTTTTTATGACCCGGTGTTCGAGCCGGGAGAAGACGAATTGGAAATGTTTGAAAAGGAATTTTCTCCCAAAGAAAAACACATCACCGATACTCAATTGAAGAAGTAAACTGGGATTTCTATCTGCGGTTCTATACGGGAACAGGAAGCGGGAGAAATCCCGCTTTTTATTGGCCGGAGGTCGTTGGTTGAGCGTTTTTTATGGTAAACTTATGGGAGATTAGAATTAATTTTATTTTTAAAAATAATATGGCCCAGTTCAAAGAAGTTTATAAATGTTCGGTGTGCGGCAATGTGGTTGAGGTTTTGGATGCGGGTGCGGGGACGTTGGTTTGTTGCGGCAAGCCTATGGATCTGATGGCCGCCAAGACGCAAGACCAGGGCGCGGAGAAACACTTGCCGGTTGTGGAGGACATTCCTCCGAGCGCGTGCAGCGTTAAAGACGGAGTTAAAATAAAGATTGGCGCGGTGGAGCATCCCATGACGCCAGAGCACCACATCGAGTGGATAGAGATCGATACTGTCGACGGCAAGGCCGGCAAGAAATTTTTGAAGCCCGGCGACAAGCCGGAATCGGATTTCTACACGCGAATGAACGTGATGGGCGCCCGCGCATATTGCAATGTTCACGGTCTCTGGGAAATTAAAGCATCCGGAAAGTAAATTAGACGCATGATTTTGAGCTCTGGCGCCGGAATATGATTTATACTGCCTGCGTCCGGAAGCGCATGCGTAATTATGATAAACAAATTTTTTAATATGAACAGCTATTACGTTTCTAAAATTAATCTGGCCATAGATTACATAGAAAAGAACATCAAGAAAGAATTGAAGCTCGAGAATATCGCCAAAGCCTCCGGTTTTTCTCCTTTTCATTTCCATAGGATATTTAAATCCATAATGAACGAAAACCTAAATCATTTTGTTCGGAGAGTTAAGGTGGAAAAAGCTGCTTTTATGATCTCCGGCAATCCCAACTGCACCATTACCGAAATTGCGTTTAAAAATGGATTTTCCAGTTCTCAGGCCCTGTCAAAAGAATTCAGAATTTTTTTCAAAACTACTCCCAGCGGATACAAGGAAAGCAAGATCCGCCACATTGAAAGCAAGAAGCGGAAAGACTATATTCTGGACTTTCATTACAATGATAACAATAGTCGGCCGACTATCAGTTATAAATCATTAATACTAAAAAATATGAAAGTAGAAATCAAAACACTGCCGGACATGACTTTAGCTTATATCCGGCATATCGGCCCGTACAAAGGCAATCCTAAATTATTCGAGGATCTATTCGGCAAGCTTTGCGCTTGGGCCGGACCAAGAAACCTTGTTGAAAAAGATACTAATTTTTTATGCATCTACTATGACGGCCCGGAATCCACGGACGAATCAAAATTGAGGATGGATGTCTGCTTGGTTGTTCCCGGCGACGCTAAAATTGACGGGGAGATAGGAAAACAAGAGATCAAGGGAGGAGAATATGCTATTACCAGGTGCATTATTAATGATCCGAAAGAATATGAAAAATATTGGGCGGAGCTGTACGCAAACTGGCTGCCGCAAAGCGGTTACCAGCCGGATGATAAACCGCCATTCGAAATGTACTCGGCTGACTGCAAATCGGAAAATGGAGGCATGATCGTAGATATCTGTATCCCGGTAAAAAAGATCGGTTAGTTTATGCGGGAAAAAGCCGTTGGCATTCGTACCAACGGCTTTTTTATCGGCCTGCAAGCGTGATTTGTTGACTTCAAAATCTGGATTTGTTATTATTTCGAGCAATAGCTTATGAAATTCAACCAAAGCATAATTTTATCGAACTGGTGGGGCTTGCAGACTTGCTCGCAAAGTCCTGATTTTGTTTTGGCCCGCTAATATACATTTTTAACCTAGCCATCAAAACTCCTCCCGGACTTCGCGGGGGGAGTTTTTTGTTTGTGTTGATGGCTGGATATTTTTCTCAAAAACGCACAGCCGCCAGCACGAATGTCGTCGCGCTGGTGTTCTTTTAAATAAAGGAGGTACAACATTATGAAAAAAACATACGGTATTGAACGAGAGCGTTTTATCGTGGACAGCCGGGGGCAGATCGTTCCTCAAATTGGAACTCTACTGCCGAGAGCGCATGAAATAGCCAGGAACAACGGTCTGCCGGAGAGCCTTTTTACTTATGAGCTCTTTGCGGGGCAGATCGAAGACAGAACTCTGCCTTACGGCAGTCTTGAAGAGCTCGAAAAAGCGTTGGTTCTCAACGATCGGGTAATGTTAGAAGCGGCCAGCCAGTTTGGCTTGGCGTTCGACTGTTCCGAGGTCGTGGAAGCAAGCAGAATAACGTCCTTAGAGGTGAATCCGTTCGACTCGCGCCATCAGATGATCTGGCAGTCCGCGCCCTTGGAGAGGAGAACTGCCGCTTCTATCGTGGCGGCCGTGCATGTTCATATCTCCGTGGCCGAAGGCGAAGCGGTAAAGATGCTTAACTTCTGCAGGAGAGACGTCATCGATGATCTTATCGACATCGGCGACCATTCCAATCGCAGAAGGATAAATGCCTACAGGGCTATGGCGGAAACAGAGGGAGTGCCTCCGATATTTTCCTCTTTCGCGGAGGTGCTGAAATACATCGACGCGAAGGGAGGAGAAAAAAATGTGTGGGATCTGGTCCGGTATAAACGCTCGACCAAAACGATCGAATTCAGAATGTTCGGTACCACGCAAAAAGTCCAGGAAGTGCTTAGTTACGTTAATGCTTGCATTGATGTGGCTAAAGCTCTTTGATCGGATGGGGGGGGAGCCGTCGAAAAACGGCGGCTCCCTTTCTATCTTTTTTGTTAAAGAAAATAAATATATTAATATAAAAAATATGAAAATAATACTCAATATTTTGACCCACGGAAATGAAAATATCGGGTTGAAGGTCGCGAGGGAAATTGGAAAATTGGATATCGATGAAAGTATTCTTGCTGTTCAGATCGCGAACAGGAAGGCTTTTGAGCTAAGGAAAGGATTCATAGACCAGGATCTCAACCGGTCGTTCCCCGGCAGGAAAGGCGGCAATTATGAAGAGAGGGTCGCCTATGAACTTTCGCCGATCATAAGATCGGCGGATATTGTTATCGATATCCATTCCACGAAAAGCGAATTGAAAGATGCCGTTATCGTTACCAAGCTCGATGGTCCCACCCGGAGTTGCATTAAAGCGATCCAACCCAAATATGTATTGATCATGAGCGCCACAAAAGATAACGCGCTCATTTCTCAGGCGAAGATCGGCATTGCTTTCGAATACGGGAAAGATAACGATCCGGAGACATTAAAGAAAATCGTCGCGGATATCAAAAAATTATTCAAGCATCTTGGCTTGGCTAATGTCAGTATCCGCAAGAGAAAGAAAAATACGAAATATTTTGATGTCTTTTCCAGAGTCGATAAGCCGAAAGGATATAGATTACTGAAGAAGATACGAAATTATAAATTGGTCCGCAAAGGCGAAACATTCGCGGCCAAGGGCGGCGATCGGCTTGCCGCAGGGGAGGATTTTTATCCGATAATTTTCGGGGACAAAAACTACAAAGATTATTTCGGCTTTAAAGGCAAAAGAATATTTTAATGGACGCCGGGGCTTGCGGCTGGTAAAATCTAAGATGAAGATGAAACATCCTCTAGTTAAATTTTTTGCCGGCATATGCGTTTTTTTGCTGTTTTTGGGTTTTGGCTATTATTACGGAGAAGGCGCCGCTCGTATTTTTCAAGAATTTTTTAGCAAGCCGCAACCATGCCAGAAACCGATAACATATTCTATCGCAAACATCGATCCGCGTTTTGGCTTGACGAAAGATGAACTGCTGGCCGATATGCAGCAGGCTGAAAAGATGTGGGAATCGCCGATCGGCAAGCAACTGTTCGAATATTCGCCAGACGGAGATCTGAAAATAAGTCTTGTTTATGATTACAGGCAGAAGGCTACGGATGAGTTGAAGAAAATGGGAATAGTCATCAATGATGACCGCTCAACTTACGATGAGCTAAAGGCCAGATATGATTCATTGCTTGCTTCGTACGATAAAGGAAGAGCGCAGTTGGAAAGTTTGACCGCGGTTTACAACAAAGATAAGATCGCTTTCGAAAATGATATTAATTATTGGAACGGCCGCGGAGGGGCGCCGAAGGCCGAGTATAAGGCGTTGGAGAAAAGAAGAACGGACCTGGAACGCCAAGCCGCGGTGATAAACCAAGCCGCGAGCTCTTTGAACGAGCTGGTTGATATTATAAATTCAACAGAGGCGGTTCTTAACAAATTGATCGTCGAGCTTAATCTTCAAGTAGATAAATATAACGCGACCGGTTCATTGACCGGCAAGGAGTTTAACGAAGGAGAATATACAAGCAACGCGGGCGGCACGGCGATCAATATTTTTCAATTCAGCAATAAAGATCAGCTTATGAGGGTTCTCGTCCACGAGCTTGGACATGCATTAGGGCTGGGGCATCTCGATAACCATAAGGCAATTATGTACTATCTTAACGAAGGCGTTAATGAAGAATTGACGGCGGACGATCTGGAAGCTTTAAAAAATGTTTGCGGGATAAAATAGGCCGGAGCATTTTATTTTTTTAGAGCGACATTCTATCGGGGATCGGTAAGCTGAAATATATTGGAATGCAAGCATTTCGAGCGCCCGTCCCTTGCCCAAGGGGCGTTTTTTTTGTTTGCATTTCATTTGTGATATTATTGAATTGATATGAAAAGGAAACATTTACTGATCTCTTTGCTTGTTGCCGCGGCCGTGCTTGGGGTCTATTTGAACCGTTCGTATGCCTATATTTACGATAAGATGGGCGGGACGAACATGAAGTTACCAGACAAAAGCGAAGAGTATTTTATCGGTAATAACGCGAAGGACGGCAAAAGTTTGGTCTATGTTGCTTTGGGGGACAGTTTGACCGCGGGCGCGGGAGTCGATAGCTATGAAAAATCTTATCCTTACCTGATAGCCGAAAAGTTATCCGAAAAAAATAATATAATCTTGAAAAGCAGGGCCGTCCCTGGGTTTAAAAGCGGAGACGTAAAAAACGCGCTGCTCTCTTCCGCGGTTTCTGATGATCCGGATATCGTTACTTTATTGGTCGGAGTCAACGACATTCACAACCAGGTCTCTAAAGATGATTTCAGGGAAAACTATGACCAAATTTTGAAAGTTCTCACGCAGGAAACCAAGGCTAAGATATATGCCATAAGCATTCCGTTCGTCGGTTCCGGCAGTTTGATCTTGCCTCCGCATAATTACTATCTCGACCTTAAGACTAGAGAATTCAACGAGATAATCAAATATCTGGCCGAAAAAAATAATGTGCCGTATATCGATCTTTATTCTCCGGCGGCGGAGGATTTTAAAAGATCTGACTCATATTATTCGATCGACCTGTTCCATCCTTCGGCCAAAGGCTATGACTTTTGGGCGAAAATAATCTATGCAAGTCTTGATAGATAATCCGGTCCAATCGACATTTATTTTTATAAGCATTTTTTTTGCCGCTCTTTTGATCTCGGCCCGCATAAAAAAACCCGGCCAATTTTTTCCTATCTCGCAGACGCAAGAGCTCAAGGGACTGGCGATCCTGTTCGTCGTTATTTCCCATATCGGTTATTTTTTGGCGGCAGACAATAGGTTCCTCTTTCCTTTTTCGATCATGGCAGGGGTCGGGGTCAACTTGTTTTTGTTTCTGTCCGGCCTGGGTTTGACGGCAAGCGCTCTCAAAAAGAAACTGTCGATCTTCGGTTTTTACCGAAAGAATTTGTTGAAATTGTTCACGCCTTTTTGGCTGTCGCTGATCTTATTCCTGCTGCTCGACTTTTTTGTCCTGAAGATCGTTTATCCGTGGCAATTCATCGAAAAAGCTTTTTTAGGTTTTTTCCCGAGCGCCGATCTGTACCGCGATTTGAACTCTCCGCTTTGGTATTTTACGCTGATTTTGTTCTATTATCTGGTCTTCCCCCTGTTCTTTAACAAAAAATTTCCTTGGCTTTCGGCGGCTGCCATTTACGCGGCCAGTTATTTCATTCTGCGCCAAAATATCGATTGCATCAGCTGGGTGGCGCCTTTTTACCGTTCGCACAATATGGCTTTTCCTCTTGGAATATTGGCCGGATGGGTGTTTTATGGGTCGCCTTTCCAATATAAAACGAACGGCTTTTATATCCGGTTAAAAAACGCGATGAGCCGGGCGGCGGATGCCCTTGGCCGGTCCAAAAAATATTTGTTGGGGGCGGGCCATTGCGTGTTGATAATATCGCTTATAGCGGCTGCATGCTATTTAGCCTATTATTTCAGCGGGGGAGAAGATACCATCAAAGGGCAAATGATAAACATCGTCACTATGTCGGCGGTCTTATGTTTGTTTTTGATCAAGAAAATAGAATTTAAATTATTGCAGATATTCGGCAAGTACTCTTACGAGATATACCTGCTCCATTGGCCGGTGCTTTACCGCTACGATCTTTTTTACAAATATCTTCCCTCCTGGCTGGCTACGGTTTTCTATCTAATATTTTTTGTTGGGATCGCTTTGGCTTTGAAAAAAATTTCAGAAGCAATTTTGACCGGGATCGATAAAATGACGCATTCCAGGCCGTAGAGGGAAGATCGGATCAAGCCCGATAGCAGGACGGGCGGGGCGGTTTGCTGGGAGGAGCTTATATCATCGAAGTCCACCAAGAAAGATCCGACGGCTTGATCTGGCGCAAAGGCCAGATCCCTCCGCCATTGACCAGTTTCAGAAATTGAAAAAGAGAAAACGGCTCGATAAATTTCATTTTTTGTTTTATGGGATCGCAGAAACCGTAATCTTGACGGGGTCTGTTCAGCTTGTTTTGAGAAGAGATATAATCTATTATGAATTATATGAAAAAATTTGATAAAATATTCAGCCGCGGGGGAGATGATCCCAGAAGAGAATTCAGAAAAAGAGACCAGAGAGACGGCCGCAGAGACGGCGGATTCGGGGGCGGAGACAGGGAAAGGCCGCAGATGCATGAAGCGATTTGCAGCGATTGCGGCAGAAGGTGCGAAGTTCCGTTCAAACCGTCCAACGACCGTCCGATCTATTGCAGCCAATGTTTTCCAAACCACGGCGGGGGCTCAAGCTCCGACAGGCCGCAGAGAAGGGAGTATGGCAGATCGGACAGGCCGAGCTTTCAGGACAGGCAAGACAGGAAAATGTACGATGCGGTATGCGGAAAATGCGGCGCAAAGTTTCAGCTTCCTTTCAGCCCGAGAGGCGACAAGCCTGTTTATTGCAATCAATGTTTCAGCAAGCCTGCCGGCAGCAGCTTCGGGGGCGGTAGCATTGGCGGCAATAGCAGCAGTTATCCGCAATACAAGGAGCAGTTCGAAATGCTGAACGCCAAGCTTGATAGAATATTGAAAGCTTTGATTCCGGTTGCCGCGGAAGAAAAAACGAAAGAGAAAAAAGAAGAGATCAAGAAGGAGGCGGCGGCATCCGAAACAAAAGAAAAAACAGACAGTCCCAAAAAGGCTGTAAAAAAAGAAAAGAAAGCCGCTGTCAAAAAACCTGCCGATAAAAAAAAGAAGGCGAAGAAATAAAGGAACAAAGAAGTGAAAGCCGATCGTCATGATCGGCTTTTGGTTGTTTTTAAGCTGATACAATGATATGCTTTCCGTATAATAACTGTCGATAAGGTTATGGCAAAAGGAAACAATTCCAGAAAAAAGGAAACAAAAAAGCCGAAGAAAGCCAAGAAATAAAAGTCTGGCCATTTGAGATCGGTTTGATGGATGCCGAAAATAAGAGCATCTAATTTTTTGGCATTTGTTTATTATAGAATGAATATAAAAATAGAATCAGCTCAATTCGCGAAAGGAGTGCGCGGCACCGATCCAATATTCGATGATGGCATTCCTCAAGTCGCCTTTATCGGGCGTTCGAACGTGGGGAAGTCCAGCGTCATCAACTCTTTGGTTGGCAGCAAAGATCTGGCCAAGACAAGTTCTTTCCCCGGGCGCACCCAAAAACTGAATTTCTTTTTGATAAACAAGTCTTTGTATTTTGTCGATTTGCCCGGTTATGGTTACGCCAATGTCCCGGGAAAGCTGAGAGAGAGCATCAGGGCCATGGTGAACTGGTATTTTTTTGTTTCCGAGTATAAACAGAGAAAAGTGGTCTTAATAATTGATGCCAAGGTCGGACCGACCAAAAACGACATGGAGATCATTCGCGCCATGGATGAGTACAAAAAAGATATCATTATTATAGCGAATAAAATAGACAAGATGGGAAAAATGGAGTGCGAGGCTCAACTTAAAATAATAGGGGAGTCTATGGGAGGTCATAAGGTTTTTCCTTGTTCAGCCAAAAAGAAGATCGGGATAAGAGAAGTGCTGGAAGAGATATTATAGCGGATAGAGGACGACTGTTTTGTTCTAAGGAACAGAGAGTCAAAGATATTTTTATGAAAACGGGAGCGGTCCCGTTTTTTGTTGGGAAAATTATGCCAGCTGTTTTTTTGGATTCAGACGCTTTTTAAGATGAACGGCTTTAAATATGGTGTTTTTCGCATTAAAATGCTAAACAATATATAAAACAAAAGAATAACAAGCCTAAATTTTAAAAGAAATGACTTTGCCGGCCAAAAACAGCAATCCGCAAAAAGGAATGAGAGATCTGACGCCAGAGAAGGTGGAGTTGAGGAATTTCGTTTCGAACACCATCTTGGGCGTTTACAAAAAATACGGATTTTCCCAGATCGAAACTCCTTGTGTTGAAGATATAAATTTATTGTCCGACGGAGAAGGAGGGGAAAACGAGAAAATGCTTTTTAAAATATTAAAAAGAGGGGAAAAGCTCGATCTGAGCGGAACCCCGACCGAAAATTCTTTGGTTGATATGGGATTGAGATACGATCTGACGGTTCCTCTTTGCAGATTCTACGCGAACAACAGGTCCAAGCTTCCGCGAAATTTCAAAGTGATCCAGACGGGAAGCGTTTGGAGAGCGGAAAACAACCAGAAAGGGCGCTATCGCCAATTTACGCAATGCGATATCGATATCATCGGGATCCAAAATCCTGTCGCGGAGATCGAGTTGATACTCGCGACATCTGAAGCGCTGATCAAGCTGGGTTTTAAAAATTTCAAGGTCAGGATAAACGACCGCAGGATATTGGAGGCTCTCGCCGCTTTTTGCGGATTTGAAAAAGATTCGTACGGAAAAGTATTCATCATTTTCGACAAGCTTGATAAGATCGGTTTGGACGGAGTGGAAAAAGAGCTTAAAGAATCAGGTTTTTCGCAAAGTTCGACCGGCAAGTTCATCGATATCGTCAGGCAGGCAACAGAGAAAAATATCACGGTCGAAAGCGTCAGGCAACTGTTGCCGGACATCGGCGAAAAAGTTTTAGCAGATTTGGATTTTGTCATATCCGCGATCGAAAAGAGAGCGAACTCCGAATATTCGATCGGACTGGATATTTCGCTGGTCAGAGGAATGGGATATTACACGGGACAGATATTCGAGATAGGAGTGGAAGGATACGGATCATCGGTGGCGGGAGGGGGGAGATACGACAAGATGATAGGCAAATTTTTGGAAAGGGACGAGAACGTTCCTGCCTGCGGTTTTTCTATCGGATTTGAAAGGGTGGTGTCGATCCTCGAAGAGCAGGGATTTAAAATTCCAAGATCAGAAAAAAAGATCGCGTTGCTTTACCCGGCGGAAATAGTTTTTTTTGATGTCTTGCTTTCCAAAGCGCAGGAGCTAAGGGGGGAAGGCAATATTGTTTCCATCGAAGCGAAGAGCAAAAATCTTAGGCAGCAGCTTGATAAGTTGGCGGAACAAGGATTCAGCTCGTTCGCTATATTTGAGGAGGGGCGGCCTTTCGAGATAAAACCGTTGAACGAGGAAGCGGGAAGATAGCTGAAATATTTTCCTTTATCGTTATTTTCTGTTACACTCATAAAATAATAAAGTAATCAAAAAATATATATGGCAAAAAGAGCTGGAATGGCGATAGGCAAACATAAATCAAAGACCCATAAAACCAAAAAACGCTTGGCGGCGAAGAAGGTAATGCTGGAAGCAAGGAAAGCCAAGAAAGGCGAATAAGGGAAGGGAATGCCCCGGATAATGCCCCTGGTATTGTCGGCGACGCGCCTTCTATCCGCGATGATCGGCATCGGAAATTGCATATTATATTACAGTATGAAAAACGTCTTGCTTTAAGGCGTTTTTTGTTTTTATGGCGCCCAGAAAGCGATATTCTGTTTGGAAGTTATTATTTTGCGGAGATTTTGTCCGGCAGGCGGGATATCGCGAATCCACCGTCGTTTAGGAACGGCATCTTGACTGATTAATTTTTAGGTGTTAATATCTTCTTCAGTAAGATAGTTTCTTAATAAAAATTTAGTCGAGTTTATTGAGGAGCTAAGCTTTAGGGTAAAACCTTAGAACATTAATCAAATTAAATTAACTTTACAATGGAAGGAACAATTAAAACTCTCACAGAAAAAGGCTTCGGATTCATTACCGTTGACGGTGAACAAAAAGATTTATTCTTTCACAGCAACGAACTCAAAGACGTAAGCTATGAGGAATTGAAGATCGGAGACAGAGTATCTTTCGAGAAAGCTGATTCCCCGAAAGGACCAAACGCGGTAAAAGTATCCCGCATCTAAGATATAAATTAATATCTGCAAAAAAGCTCCCGCTAGGGAGCTTTTTGTTTGTGCCGCGAACGCGTTTTGCGAGCCGTTTAATTATGGTTGTAGACCGCTGTGCCGGGATTGGAGGCGCCGGAGAAAACGCTTCCTTTTCCTTCCGGGATGAGCGGTTTGGTGCCGTCGAAAACGAATTTGGCGTCTCCTTGCGTCATATTGGTGCAACCCGCGCTTTGATCCGTTCCGAATCGATCGTGCCAATAGGTGCCGTGAATGGCATAATCAGCGTTATAATACATCACCCAGGGAATGTTCTTCAGGTCGTAAACATATGAATGCAAAGGCGGTCCGCCTCTCATTTCCGCTTTTAAAAGTTTGTACCATACGTTGAAAGTTCCCGTTTGGGTCGAGTTTCCCTCCCGTCCGGGAGAGACGTACGTGGCCAGCAATGGCTTATTATCAAATGTAAAGAGAGTGAGTATTTTCTTTGTCAGATCGACATCGATCCAATTGTCTCCGGAGGAAACTTGCGCCGGACGTTGCGGATCGGCGGGAGGCTGCGGCTGGGCGATAGGGGAAACATATTCGGAGAATACATATCCGCCCGGATATTTCCCGCCGTCGATTTGGTACCAAAGACCGTTGGAATATTGGCCGTCAGCGCTCGGCAATGCTTGGCCGTAAACTTCTTTCAGGATTTTTACATTATTTATCGATGACAGCGTGCCCAGTTTATCCGAGTTGTTGTCCGGACCTTTGCGAACGGATATTCCGTCGGCGGTTATGCGCCCCCACCACCCCAGGAATTTGAAACGGTCGGAGCCGAGGATCGCTTGCGAAGGTATTTGGCCTTCGAAGGTCCAGGCGGCAACTGCAGTGCGCTGTTGTTCGTCGCTGGCGATCGCTTTAATGGAATATTCTTTGTCTTTTTCTATCAGGTAAGGAAATTGCACCAGATTATCGTTTGGTCCGGATATCGCAGAAGTAAAGTTCTGTTCGCTGCCGTTAACGTATATTTTCAATTGTGCCAGCGGGCTGAAGGCAACAACGTGGAAGCTGATCGTGCGCAAAGAGGGAAAGGCCGCCGAGTCCGGGGCTGGCAGCTGGTTCGTTACCTTTGGGAACTGTCCGTTGCCGGCGGGAAGGGTAATAACAGCGGCCGTACCGTTGATTTTTATGCCGGCGGGCAAGTAAGCGCCTTGGCGGGAGATGGTTACAACCAGATCATTGTTTGATATAGCGGAATCTATCCGGCCGATCAGAGGGCACTTTATGACTTGATCATAAGAAAACTGTCCGTTCAAGCTGCCGACATTTTTAAAATTTATCGTGGTTATCGCAGTCTCCGGGTTTTCATTCATTGAAAATTCCGGTAAAACGGATGGCAAATTCCCTGATGCGGCAAAGTCGAATTTTATCTGTTCGTCCGCCCCCGCGGGACAGTCCAGAGATGACGAGGTCGCCTGATAGGAATCGGCGAATGCCGGCAGCGATGCCAGAGATCTGAAACTGTAACGCTGCGCTGCAAAAAAACCGGTTGCACCAAGTGCTATCAAGGCCAGAAGAAAGATCGCATATTTTATAATTTTGTTTTTATCGGTCGGATATCGCATATCCATTAACTCTAGCAGAAGTTGAAGAAGTCTCCAAAACGAAGGCGATTTTTCATTCGCGTCTACTAAATAGGTGGCAGGTCATCTTTTCCGTTTTTTGTTTATGGCGGAGATCGTTCCTCTGAAATTGATTTATAATTTGGAAAGGGGTAAATTTAGGAAAAGCGTTATCAAGCTATGGTTAAAAAAACAGAGCAAGAAATTAAAAAAGGAGAGATCATCATTTACAAGTCCAAAAACGGGCCTCGTTTGGATGTGCGCCTGGAAAAAGATACTGTTTGGCTCGACGCTCATCTGATCGCCAAGCTTTTCGGCGTAAACCGTCCGGCAATCGTTAAGCATATAAATAATATTTATAAGACCGCCGAGTTGGATAAGAAATCGACATGTTCTATTTTGGAACAGGTTGCCGCTGATGGAAAAATCAGAAAAATGAACCTATACGATTTAGATATGATAGTCTCGGTGGGATACCGGGTAAATTCAAAACAGGCAACGCAATTCAGGATATGGGCAACCAAAACATTGAAACAACATCTGCTGAAAGGATATACGATCAATGAGCAGAGGATGTTGCAAACGCAAAATAAATTTAATGAATTGCAGGAGGCTATTTCTTTTTTGCGGGAAAAATCAAAGTATGAGCTGCTTGCCGGTCAGGAGCAAGAGATACTGAACCTGCTCGCCGATTATTCAAAAACATTCACCCTGCTTGAGCAATATGATAAAGAGAAGTTGGCCTTATCCAAGAAAGGAAAAGGAAAGTTTGTTTTGGAGTACGAAAAGGCAAGAGAAATAATAAATGAAATTAAAAAAGAATTGGCTGCTAAGGAAGAAGCCAGCGATCTGTTCGGACAGGAGAACAGCGACAAATTGAGAGGAATTTTGGGTAATATCTACCAGACGTTCGGCGGGGAGGAGCTTTATCCGTCGCTGGAAGAAAAAGCCGCCCATCTTTTGTATTTTATTATTAAAGACCATCCGTTCATAGACGGGAACAAGCGCACCGGCTCATTTTTGTTTATCTATTTTTTGGATAAAAACGGCTATCTTTTCAAAAGCAGTTGTGAGAGGAAGATCAACGACAATGCTTTGACAGTTCTATCGCTTTTGGTCGCGGTAAGCGACCGCCAAGAGAAAGACAAGATGATCAAGATCATAACAAATTTATTGATCGGGTAATCAGGCGGCAAATATGAACAAAAAAATATTATTGGTTTTATTCGTTGTGATTTTCGCCGTTGCGGCGGGTGCCGCCGCGTATTTTTATTTTCAGGGGCAGCCGCCCGCTGCGGAAAAGATAGGGGAAGCGGCAGGAGAAAAAACGCAGCAGCAGCTTGATAACCCTGCGACGCAAAGCACTGTTGCGGAACAGCTCCAAGAGTGCCTGCCCAAGAGCGATATGGCGAGCAAGGAGCGGTGCGATTCGCTGATAAAGCAGATCGTTGACTTCGATTCGTGCGTAGCGGCCGGGTTTCCGGCAGATGGATCATATCCGTCCCGATGCGCCGCTCCGGACGGCAGGAGTTTCGTTCAAAAAGGCGGCGAAGAGCCGCAAAGAGAGCAAAAATACGCCATTTTCAAAACTGATAATTTTGAAATAAAATATCCCGATTGGCCGAATATCGATCAGGGAGGAGCGCCGGACAGCAAAATAAAAATCGCCGTGGCCAGCGGGGGATGCAATTTGGTCATCAAGGAAGATGCTCTTCCCGAAAATGTTACGCTCGAAGACCATGTCGAAAAAGTTATCGGCGATCTGGGAGGAGCCGTTAAGATCAGCCAAAAAATATTCCAAACAAACACCGCTTATCTTGACGGGGAGATGACCGTCGGGGGCGCGGCGCTAAGGAACGTTTCTTACAGCTATCTGGCTAAAAATAATATTTTTTACGGAATAGCTTTCGTCGCCGAGAAAAATAATTTCGATAAAGTTTGCCAGCCGTTCATCAAAGAAGCGGCGGAAAGCGCCCTGGTCAAATGAGCGGCCGCCGGCCGGTTTGGCCATGGCGGGATTTTTAAGATCAGCGTTAATTTTAAGAAATATATCCATGAAAGGAACTTTTTCCAAAGACATCGAAAAGAAAGCATACAAATATATCGATCTTTTGAACAATACTTATGCCAAACTTCATCAAAAATATGAAGATCTTTTTTGGACTTCGTATATGGGGGATCATTCTGCCGACAAAGATATGAACAAAGCGCTTTTGGAGAGAGATTCTTTTGGCGCCAGCACCGTTCATGCCGAGAAGTTGAAATCTTTTCTTCCTCGCGTAGGTCCGGCCGCCAAAGCTCGGATAAATGCATGGCTGGCTTTTTTTGACTGTTATCAAGAACCGCTCGAGGTCAAACCGCTTAAAGAGAAAATGAATGCTCTGGAAGCGAAGATCCACGATAAGGTGGCGGCCAGAAAAGAGGGGTACACGGACCCCGAAACAAAATCTTTTACAGCCGTTTCTTATTTGAAAATGCGCGGGATGATGGCGACCCACAATGATGAAAAAATAAGGAAAGCTTGCTTCGACGCATGCCAATCTTTTGCTTTGGGCTGTCTTGACGAATATGTCGAAATGATCGCTCTGCGCAATGAGTACGCGCGCGCCCTCGGGTATAGTGATTTTTACGATTATAAAGTGCGGACGGGGGATAAAATGTCCAAGAAGGAGCTTTTTTCCATTTTTAATACGATACATGATAAAACAAAATTTTCGAGGAACGAAATAAAGAAGCTGGAGAAAAAAATGCCTGGGCTTAGAAAACCTTGGAATTTTGATTATATGATGGCCGGTGATTTTATCAAGGAAGAAGACCAGTATTTGCAATTCGAAGATGCGTTGCCCCGCTGGGGAGCTTCGTTCGCGGCGCTCGGTATCGATTATCGGAACGGGTCTATCGCTCTTGATATGCTGGACCGCGCGGGAAAATACAATAACGGTTTTTGCCATTGGCCCAAAATAGTGCAATTCAAGAACGGTAAAAGGATCCCCGGAAGCAGCAACTTCACTTGCAATGTCGTTCCCGGACAGCCTGGGTCGGGAGAAGAAGGTTATCTGACCCTTTTCCACGAGGGAGGGCATGCGGCCCATATTTTGAATACCGAACAGCGAGACGCGTGCATGAACACGGAATATCCTCCCGCGACCGCGGCATGGACGGAGACGCAGAGCATGTTTTTGGATAGCATATTTAGCAGCATCGAATGGAAAACCCGTTATGCGAAAAATTCCAAGGGAGAATCTTATCCTTTCGATCTGTTCAGGAGGAAAGCGGAAAAATTGCATTTTTTGGAGCCGCTTTTTCTTGACAGCATCATTATGATCTCAACTTTTGAGAAGGAAATATACGAGACGAGAGACCTGACAAAAGAGAAGGTTCTTTCTCTGGCCAAGAAAAATTATAGGAGATACTCGGTGGCTTCGGAAGATTCTTTATGGATACTTAATGTCAATCACATTTATCATTTCCAAGGTTCGGCGGAATATCACGGCTATGGCCTGGCCTTCCTTGCCGTCTGCCAATGGCGGGAATATTTTTATAAAAAATACGGATATATCGTTGACAACCCAAATGTCGGCAAAGAGATGGAAAAGGTGTGGCGGTTGGGGGCATCAAGATCGTTCAATGAATTTGTTATGGCGGCGACCGGCAAGAAGTTATCGGCGGAAGCGTTTTTGAAGGAAGCGACCTCGTCGATCGATGCCATATTGAGGCGCGCGAAGCGGCGCATCAATCGTTTGAAAACCGTTCCTGCGAGAAAGGGGAAGATCGGCCTTAACGCGAAGATATCCGTCGTGCACGGGAAAAAGGCCATTGCGACGAATAAAAAAAGTTTTGAAGATATGGCGGAAAAATACAGGTTATGGATCAAGACTCTCGCCGATTAACATTAATGAATATCTATTTGAACCCGCCGGATATACGGCGGGTTTTTATTGCGGCCGGATAATTTGCGGTTTTGCCGCCGGGATGATCCGTTTTTATTTTTTTGTCCGGGCCTGTCCCGCCTTCAAGGTTGTTTTTATTCAGTATTTAGTATTTAATATTCAGTAATGGCTAAAAATGACAAGAACGCAATTGAATTGGAACTTTTGGCTCCGGCTAAAGATCTGTACACCGCAAGGCTGGCTGTTTTGGCCGGAGCGGACGCGGTTTATATCGGAGGGCCGCAATTCGGCGCCAGATCGGCCGCCGGTAACTCTTGGGAAGACATAGAAGAGCTTGTTAAATTCGCCCACCAATATTACGTCAAAATATATCTTCCCATAAACACTATTTTTTTCGACGAAGAAACTCCTGCCGTGAAAGAAATGATATGGAAAGCGTACGATATGGGAGTTGACGCGATCATCATTCAGGATATGGGCATAATGGAAATGGACCTGCCGCCCATTCAGATCTTCGCGAGCACCCAGGCTCATAATTATGACCCCGAACAAGCGCAGTTCTTGGGGAAAGCCGGTTTTCAGAGGGTGATCTTGGCCAGAGAATGCGGCCTTGAGCAGATGAAAGAGATCAGAAAGAAAACCAAAGTTGATCTGGAAGTTTTTGTGCACGGGGCCATTTGCGTTTCTTTCTCGGGAAGATGCTATCTAAGCCAGGCTCTGTGCCAGAGAAGCGCCAACAGGGGAAAATGCATACAGGCTTGCCGGTTGCCATTTTCGCTTGTCGATTCCGACGGAAAAGAATTGGCGAAAGACAAGTTCCTTTTATCACTAAAAGATTTTAATCTTTCGGCTTCCCTCGGAGAATTGATCGAGGCGGGCATTACTTCTTTTAAGATCGAGGGGCGGTTGAAAAGCGATATTTACGTTAGCAATGTTGTGGCGAAATACCGCCAGGAATTGGACAAGATCATCGCGGCCGGCGGCGGGAAATACAAGAGGCCGTCTTCGGGAGCCACCAAGTTGAGCTTTGAGCCGGATCTGGAGAGAACGTTCAACAGGGGATTCACGACTCATTTTTTATACGGCAGGCAAAAAGATATCGTTTCTCCGGACAGCCAGAAATCTTTGGGTAAATTCATAGGCAAAGTGAAGGAGGTCGGGAGGGAATATTTTATCCTTGATCGCGAGAACGATCTGAGGAACGGAGACGGTCTGTGCTGGTTCGAAGAAAAAAAAGAATTGGTAGGCACGAACATAAATCTGGTCGAGAACGGCAGGATATATCCCAACAAATGGCTTTCGCTCCATCCGGGAATGGATATTTACAGGAATTTGGACGTAGCCTTCGGGAAGAAAGTTTTGGACGGGACCCGGCGTTGCGTGGCGGCGGATTTTTTCGTCAATGAAACAAAAAAAGGTTTTGGCGTCAGCGCCAGGGACGAGGATGGAAATTCCGCGGAAATGGAATTTATTTTTGAAAAGAAATTGGCCCAGAAGCCGGAGCTTGTCGAAAGCAGCTGGAAAAAACAGTTTTCCAAATTGGGAGACACTGTGTTTTGCGCGAGAGATTTTTCTTTTGATCTTGGCAAGCCTTATTTTGTTCCTTTGTCGGTTTTGAACGATTGGAGAAGGGAGCTTATTTCAATGCTTTTCGAGGCAAGAATGAAAAATTATCCCCGCATCACAATATCTGATCGCGCAAAGACAGATGAGCCGTATCCCTGGAAAGAGCTTGATTATTCGTTCAATGTCTCCAACGGTTTGGCGAAGAAATTTTATCAAAGGCACGGAGCCAAAGTTTTGGAAAATTCTTTTGAACAGCAAAAGGACGTCAAGGGGAAAAAACTTATGACCGCCAGGCACTGTTTGCGATATTTCTTGGGGGCTTGTCCGAAAAATTTTGAATCGGGAAAGCCGCAGTTCAAGGAACCCCTGTTTTTGGTCTATGACAGAAAGAAATTCCGTCTGAATTTCGACTGCGCCAAATGCGTTATGGAGGTTTGGAACGAGGAATAAGGTAAATTAAAATTAACGGGATAATACCAACGCTATCGTTTTTCAACGCTATGAAAATCCTTATCATAGAAGATGAAGAAAATTTGGCAAAAATGCTTCAGCTGAGCCTTGCCAAAGAAGGATACGCGGCCGATTACGTGCTTGACGGCGAGCAGGGCCAGAAAAGGATAGAGATGCATTCCCAAGATTATGATCTGGTGATCTGCGATTTTATGCTGCCAAAAAAAAGCGGCTTGGAGGTTTGCGAGAACGTGCGCCGTGCAAAAATAATGCTGCCGATACTTATTCTGACCGCCCGGGGCAGTATTGAAGACAAGGTGGCGCTTTTGGATGCCGGAGCCGACGATTACATCGTTAAGCCGTTCCAGCCCAAAGAACTGCTGGCCCGTATTCGCGCTCTTACGCGCCGGCCGCAAACGATGCTGCCCGTGGAGTTGAAAGCCGGAGATCTGGTTTTAAATCCCGCGACAATGGAGGCTGCCTATAGCGGCAGAGAGATGAAGCTTACTCTTAAGGAATTCAGGCTTTTAGAATATTTTATGCGCCACCCCAATCAGATAATGACGCGCGAGAATATTATCGATAATATTTGGGATTTTAATTTCGACTCGATGAGCAATATCGTGGACGTCTACATCAATCGTTTGCGCTTTAAGCTGGAGAAACAAAAAAGAAAAAAAATATTGGAGACCGTGCGCGGTTTGGGCTACCGTTTTGTGGCGGCCGAAGCATCCCTGTTTTTATTGTGGCCAGGTCTTTAATCTTATTTTAATCTTGGTTAGCTATAATGATCAGGCTATAAAAATTTTAGATTTGTTTCTTAAAGATAGGCAGCAGCAAATATGTCCCAAGAACAAGAATTTTATTTGACCAAAGAGGGTCTGGCTAAAGTGAAAAAGGAATTCGAGAGCCTTAAAGAGGCCAGGGAAGCCAAAACTCATGGAGATATGCCCAGAGTGGCCCAATCCGAAGACGTTGATCTTGAATACTTGTCTTTTAAAGAAGATATGGAGCTTTTGGACAGAAGGCTTGTGGAGCTTGATACGATCTTGAAGAACTATAAGATAATAAAGCCCCCGAAAAAGGACCTGGATGTCATCTCTTTGGGCGCCGATGTCCTTTTGCGGGACAGTTCCGGCAACAAAGTGAATTTTAAAATAGTCGGAACCATGGAAGCCGATCCTTTTGAGGGCAAGATCTCCAACGAATCGCCGGTCGGCAAAGCGCTTTTGGGGCGCAAAGCCGGAGAGTCGGTGTCCGTCAACAACCCTTCCGGTCCGGCTTACAGGGTTTTAAAGGTGCAATATGGAGAGTCATAGCTCTTATGTTTTTTCATTTTGACAATAGCACTCAAAAATGTTATATTTGTAGTGCTAATTTTATTTATTAAAAAATAATAATTACGCCGCGGGCGTTTTTTTGTTTGAGGGCGCCGGCCCGGCGGAATATTTTATTTTTAAAAACAATCTATGGAGATCAGAAATATCGCTATCATCGCGCACGTTGACCACGGAAAAACCAGTTTGACCGATGCTTTGCTGCGCCAGGCCGGAGTGGGCGGAGAAGGAGTAAGCATGGATATGAACGATCTGGAAAGAGAGCGCGGGATCACCATTTATTCCAAAAACGCGTCCATCGCTTATAAAGACACGAAAATAAATTTGGTGGATACTCCCGGACACGCCGATTTTAGTTCGGAAGTGGAGCGCGTTTTGAGATCCATCGATTCGGTCCTTTTGCTTGTCGATGCCGCGGACGGACCGATGCCCCAAACCAGATTCGTGCTGAAGAAAGCTTTACAGCTCGGATTGAAACCGATAGTGGTCATCAATAAAATAGACAAGCCCGCCGCCAGGCCCGATTGGGTGCAGGACGAGATATTCGCCTTGTTCATGGACTTGGGAGCCAATAACGAGCAGATCGATTTTCCCGTCGTTTATACCATCGCCAAAAACGGCATAGCCAAACTTAATTTAAGCGACGAATCGAACGATCTCAGCCCGTTGCTGGATACCGTCCTGAAGAAAGTTCCGGCCGCTTCTTCGGATGAGCTGAACAAAAAACCTTTTAAGTTCCAATCTTTCAACCTCGGCTATGACGATTTTTTGGGCAGACTGGCCATAGGCAGGATATATCACGGGACCATAAAACCGGAAACGAATGTTTTTGTGAAAACGCAGCTGTCGCCGGATCCCAAGCTCGGGAAAATCATCAAGATATTCAGCTTCCGCGGTTTGGAAAGGCAGGAGGTGAGCGAAGCGCAAGCGGGAGATATCGTTATGATCGCCGGACTGACCGATATCGATATCGGCCAGACGGTTTGCGCCGACCCGGCCGAAGAAGCTTTGACCGCGATCAACGTTGATGAGCCTACCATTTCGCTGAACCTTTTTGTGAACAGTTCTCCGCTTTCGGGCAGAGACGGAAAATTTTTCACTTCCCGCCAGATAAAAGACAGGCTCAAGAAAGAGCTGGAGATCAACGTAGGATTGAAAATAGATTTTTCTTCAAATGAAGATTTTAAAATTTTTGGAAGGGGAGAGCTTCATCTGGCTATCTTGCTGGAGAATATGAGGCGTGAAGGTTTTGAGATGCAGGTTTCCCAGCCGCACGTAGTCTTTAAGGAAAAAGACGGGGTGAAACTCGAACCGTTCGAAGAAGTGACCGTGGATGTGCCAACCGAAATGATGGGCGGCGTTATAGAGAAAATGGCCAGAAGAAAAGGGCTGGCAACGGATATCAAAACGGAAGAGACCCACACCAAGATCCTTTTTGAAATACCGACCAGAGGATTCCTCGGATACAGGGGGGAGTTCGTTGTCGATACTCGCGGCGAAGGCACGATCTGCAGCCAGTTCATCGGTTTTCGTCCGCATATCGGAGAAATAGAACATCATACCGTAGGATCGATGGTGTCCATGGCGACCGGCAAGGCTTTGACCTATGCTCTCGGCGGCATTCAGGAAAGAGGCACTTTATATATCGGCCCGAGCGAAGATATCTACGAAGGAATGGTTGTGGGCAATGTTACCAGAGGCAACGATCTGCTGGTCAACCCGACCAAAGGAAAAGTGCTCACTCACGTGAGATCGAAAGGTGCCGATGAAGCTATAATTCTTGCTCCCCGCATCAACCTTACTCTGGAAAAAGGGCTGGAGGTGATGAATGAGGACGAGTATCTGGAAATAACCCCCAAGATCGTAAGATTGAGAAAAAAGATATTGATCGAAGTGGATCGCATCCGCGCCAGAAGGGTAGAAAATCAGAATAATCCTCAATAGTTTTCCACAAGCCGCCCCGTATATCACGGGGCGGCTTTTTGATATGATGTAAAGAAAGCAAGAGGTTCTCAAGAACTTTTTGGAATTTTTTGGGGAAAGATCCAAATAAAATTAATTCGTAATAATTTTTAAGTAGATCAAAGAAATATGTGGATGGGAATTTTTTGGGGGATCGTGGCATGGTTGATCGTCCGTTTTGTTTTGACGGGTTTTTACGTGGTAGAGCAGAACGAGCGGGCGGTAAAAACAGTTTTCGGCCGGGCCCAGCGTTTGGGCGAAGCCAGCACTCTCGATAATCCCGATTTTTTAAATTCGCTCAGCGAAGATGAGCGCGACAGGTATAATTTCCCGCAGCTTAAGGTGGTAAAACCCGGAGGGCCTTATTTTAAATTTCCTTGGGAAGAGGTTTACAAGGTTTCCGTTGCCACGAATTTATTAAGCATAGCTTATGACCCGGAAAATCCTTACGTGAACAATCAAAATACCGTTTTGGAAGCGGTCACGAAAGACCAGCTCAATATCAATTTGAAAGGACAAATGCGTTATGCCGTTTCCGAACGCAATCTTTACGCGTTTCTTTTCGGCATCCAGAATCCGATCGCCCATGTGATGGGTTATTTCATATCCATACTTCGCGAACGCATCGCCAATTTTGAAGCTCCCAAGAAAGACAGTTCCGACCCGGTTTCGATCTCAACTTCGCTGCCCGGAGTTTATGGAATTTCGATAAATGATCTGAGAAAGAATCTCGGCGAATTGAACCGGCATATGGAAGAAGAGTGCAAATCTTCCGCCGCCCGTTACGGGATCACTCTTGATGCCGCTCTTATCACCGATATCGAGCCGCCGCAGGAGGTGGAATCGGCTCTCGCGGCCATCAATACGGCGCATAACCAGGTTTCTTCGGAAATAAGCTTGGCGCAAGCCGGAGCCGATCAGAGGATAGTGCAGTCGAGGAAAGCGGTAGAGATCGAAACTCTTAAAGCGCAAGCGGAAGTCCAGCTTTTGGACCAGCTCGCGGCGCAATTGAGCGCGATAAAGGCCGGAGACAAGAAAACCCTATCCGTTTATCTCCGCAACGTGCGGCTTGCTTTGTTGTCGAAAGCCAAGAAGATCATTTTAGAAGTAAAGAAATAAGCTATATGGAAATACCAACAATCATCATAGCGATCGGAGTTTTCTCAACTCTTTTATTTGGAGAATTCATATTAAGGATATTGGGGACCGTATTCGGTTTTTATACGACCATTCGCGAGAAGGAAGCCCGGGTTTATGTTTTGTTCGGAGATATTGTAGGCGTGCTTGACCGGCCGGGCTTTCATTTTCTTTGGACGGAGCTTGGATGGAAAGCGTTTTTCGTGAATTGGCTGGGAAGATCGTACACCCGCAATTTGGGCCTTGACCAGGAATATTTAAGGAGCATTCCCGTCAATTCGGAAGAAGGGACTCCTATGGGCATCGGCGTGTGGTGCGAGATGTTCATCACCGATCCGGTGGCTCATATTTTTAAAAATGTCGATCCTCAGGGATCGCTTAGCGCCAATGTCAAAAATGCGACCATCAAGCATTTGAGCAATTTGCCTTTGCTTGAAATGTTGGTCAACCGCCATTCCATGAGCCAGTCCGTCAGAGAAGACGTTTCGGCGGAATCAAAACAGTGGGGATACAAACTGGGATCGGTTTACATCCGCAAGGTTCATTTTCGCGACGATGATATGGTTAAACAGATCGAAGGAAAAGTGGTGAACCGTTTGAGGCAGGTTACTTCGGCCATAAAGCAGGACGGACTGAACCAGGTCAATATAATCAAGAGCAAGGCCGAACAAGAAGCTTCGGTGGAATTTGCCAGAGCCGCGAGTATGCATCCCAAGATCGTAAGCGAAACCATTCAAAAAATATCAAAAGACCCCGAGATCCTCTCGACTATGTTCGATATTCTGGAATACCAAAGGATCACCGAAGGGGATAATTCTTTGACCCTGATACCGGAAGGATCAAAGAACGAAATATTGACCCAGCTGTTAGCCGCGGAAAAAGAACCCGGACTTTCTTAGGCCGATATTTTCCAGCCGCAGTATTTAAAAACTCCCCGCGCGGGGAGTTTTTAAACGCGAAATTATTTATTGGATATTTGCATCTGCGGACGGAGGGATGATATCCATCTCTTCGCATCGGTTTGCAAGCCTGGTTTTAAGAGTTTCGAGGGAATGGAGGGATACTTCTTCTATGGAGCGTTTTTTGTCGTAATAGGCGAAAGGATCGTCCAGGTCTCGAATAAGCATCAGCATATAGATGAGAATAAAAGACACAAAGAGCGTGAGAAAGAGGCTTTCGTAATAAGGATCCAGGCTTAGGAAGATCATTCCCGCCGCGAGCATAAAAGTAATGATCTCGGCGATCGCGTACGCCGCTTCCGAAAAATGGATTTCCCTGATGTAGTGTATTCTCAAGGCTGTTTTTCTGGCTTCCGATTGTTCGTGTTTTAATCTGCTCAGAAATGACGTTTGGCTATAGGGTTCCATCGCCAGAAATTGATCGGTGAATCCGGCTATCTTTTCCATAATCGTTTTCGTTCGAGCTTTTCTGTACAGCCAGTCGAGCGTTTGGTTCGTAAGATCCATACAATAAATAAATCCCGCTCTTCCGGCTTGCGCCCCTTTGCTTTTATAAATATAGGCGCATTCGTCGGCGATGGCTTCGATGCATGACGCCATTTCCGCGGGGAGTTTTTCTCCTTCTTTGAAATCGGCCAATACTCCGGAGATATTGAAGCTGATCAGAAAGATATTGGCCGAGATAAGGGCGGTAAAGATGGTGTTCAAGGAAAGGAATTCCAGACCGTAATAATGGGCGGCCATTTTCAAAGAGCCTATGACCAGAAGAATGGGTATGACTCGTATCGCGAGCTTAAATTTTGGTTGGAGCAGCGGAATCATAAAATTTAGAAAAATTTATAAATAAATTATAGCAATTCGGGTTAGGCAACACAACAAATGCTCGCTTGAGAGATCCGCCAACTGGCGGAGGCAAGACCCCTGCAAGCTACAAGCTAATTCCTACAAGCTCGCCAAGAGACGTCTTGATAAAATCAACCAGACATTATATATTGTTCCTAATAACCGGTTGGTAGGTCAAGCTATTTCGGCTTATCGACCGAGAATAGCTCTTTACCAATTTTTAAAAAATGAAAAAAATAATAGAAAAGCAAAAAGAGTATTTCTTCAGCGGAAAAACGAGGAGCATGGACTTTCGCGTTGAAAAGCTAAAAAAGCTCAAGGAGGTTTATCTTAAAAGAGAAAAAGACATTATCGAAGTCTTGAAAAAAGACTTGGGCAGGTCGCCCGTCGAATCTTATATGGCCGAGATAGGCGCCGTAGTGGAGGAAATAAACTACGCGATCAAAAACCTCCGTTCTTGGGCGAAGCCCCAAAAAGTGAAAACCCCCTTGATGAGCTTCCGAGGCAATAGCTACATATATCTTGAGCCTTACGGCGTTTCTTTGATCCTGGGGACTTGGAACTATCCGTTTTCGGTGACGTTTTGTCCCTTGATAGGTTCCATTGCCGCCGGCAACTGTTCCGTCGTCAAACCTTCGGAAGTTTCCAAAAACAGTTCCAAACTGATCGCGGAAATAATAAAAGAAGTTTTCGACGAAGAGTATGTCGCTGTCGTGGAAGGAGGACCGGAAACGGCGCAGGCTCTTTTGGACGAAAAATTCGATTATATTTTCCATACCGGAAGCGTTGCGGTCGGAAAGATCATTATGCAGGCCGCCAGCAGGAATTTGACTCCGCTGACATTGGAATTGGGAGGAAAAAATCCTTGTATTATTGGCAAGCAAGTGGATATGGAGACAGCCGCCAGAAGGATCGCTTGGGGAAAATACGTGAATGCCGGGCAGACTTGCATAGCTCCCGACCATATATTCGTTCCGAGGGGGATGAAGGAAGATCTGATCAGTAAGTTGAAGAGATGCCTCGAAGAATTTTATGGATCCGATCCCATCTCCAGCCCGGATTACGCGAGGATCGTGAACGAAGCGCATTTTGAGCGCCTTTCCAAGCTCTTAGGCAAAGGGAAAATAGTTGTTGGAGGCCAAACCGATAAGGAAAAACTTTATATCGCGCCGACAGTGATCAAGGGCGTCAGCTGGGAAGATCCGATAATGCAGGAAGAGATCTTCGGACCCATCCTTCCGATCATCGAATATGACGATCTGTCGGACGTTATCTTGGGGATAAACAGCCGGCCAAAACCGTTGGCCCTCTATTTTTTTTCCAAAGATAAAGAAGCTCAAGAAAGGATCGTTTCCCAAACTTCTTCGGGCGGAGTTTGCATCAACGCGACCCTTTTCCACAACCTCAACCGCAATTTGCCGTTCGGGGGAGTGGGAGAAAGCGGAATGGGCAGCTATCACGGAAGGGCTTCTTTTGACGCTTTTTCATATAAAAAGAGCGTTCTGAACAAGTCGTTCCGTCCGGAAATAAAAATGGTCTATCCTCCCTATGGCAACAAATTGGGATTGATAAGGAATATCTGGGGGATAATTTCCAACTTTTAGATCGTTTGGTTTACAATATCTTTTGCATCAGGTAATATGGACATTATTATGGATTCTAGTACTGCCAATAATTTAAATGCCTGGCAAAGAGATATTGATCCTTGGCGAAGCTCCGACTTCTGATATGCGCGGATACTATTATTTGGACAAAACCCTTGGAGCTTCGCTTCGAGGGTTTTATTTTTATCAAAATTAAGCAATATTAAGATATAAATTTTATGAAAAAAATAATACTTACGGGGGACAGGCCGACCGGAAAATTGCATCTCGGGCATTTTGTGGGATCGCTGTCGAACAGGATCAGGCTGCAAGACGATTATGACCAGTTCATAATGATCGCCGACGTGCAGGCGCTTACCGACAACGCGGATGATCCGTTGAAAGTGCGCAACAATATTATGGAGCTGGCGCTTGATTATATGGCCGCCGGCATAGACCCGAAAAGATCGACCATTTTCATCCAGTCGCTTATCCCGGAACTTGCGGAATTGACCGTTTATTTCTTGAATCTTGTGACTTTATCCAGATTGCAGCTGAACCCTACTATAAAGGACGAAATGAAACAGAAAGGCTATGGCAGTAACATCCCTGTCGGATTTTTGGTATATCCTATCAGCCAGGCCGCCGATATTTTGGGTTTCAAAGCCGATCTGGTCCCTGCCGGAGCGGACCAGCTGCCGATGATAGAACAAGCCAACGAGATCGCGGAAAAGTTTAACAGAATTTATGAACCGGTGTTCCCCAAAGTGACTCCGATGATGTCTGATTTTTCCAGATTGCTCGGGACCGATGGCCAGGCGAAAATGAGCAAGTCTTTGGGTAATGTAATCTACCTGTCCGACAGTTTTGAAAATATCAAAGAAAAAGTTATGTCCATGTACACGGACTCCGGCCATTTGAAGGTCAGCGATCCGGGAAAGGTGGAGGGCAATATGGTGTTCTATTATTTGGACGTTTTTGACAAAGACAGGGAAGGGCTTGAGGATTTGAAGAACAGATATCAGGAAGGCGGGGTCGGGGACGTTGAAGTCAAAAAAAGATTGATCGCGGTATTGGACGGCCTGCTCAAGCCGATTAGGGAGAAAAGAGAACTGTTGGCCCAAGATAAAGCCGGCGTGATGAAAATATTGGAAGAAGGTTCGGCCAAGGCAAGAGATATCGCCGCCAAAAATTTGAGGGAGGTCAAAAAAGCGATGAAAATAGATTATATCTAGGGATTGGAATCCATATCTTGGCAGGCGCCGGCCGCTTGTCCGCGGAGATATTTTTCCACAGGCGGCTTATATCCTTGGATGATCTTTGGGAGTAAAATAAAATAGTAATAAAATCTTGTAAAAAAGGCATCCCCATATGGACAAAAATTTAACCGAGGAACAAATAAATTCGATAATCGAGAATTCTGCGGTTGCCACTTTTGTGATCGATTCGGATCATAAAGTTCTTTATTGGAACAAGGCCTGCGAAATGCTTACCGGCACTGCCGCCAAAGAGATGGTCGGCACGACCGACCAGTGGAAGGCTTTTTACGACCATCAGCGTCCTTGCGTCGCGGATCTTATTATCGACAACAAATCCGCGGAGATGCACAAGCTTTACGAGGTCCAAACCGATTCGGAACTTGTCATAGGGGGCCAGCACGCCGAAGGATGGTACCCGAATTTGGGAGGCAAGCGCAAATATATCATTTTCGACGCCGCCCCGATCGTTGATAAAGAAGGCAATATTACGGGAGCCATTGAAACCTTGCAGGATGTCACGGCCAGCAAGGAGGCCGAGGAAATACTGCGCGAAAAGGAGGAGCGTTATCGTTCTTTTCTGCAAAATTTTCCGGGGGTCGCTTATTGGGGGAGGGTCGGATCATCGTCTATTTATTTTCATGGGGCCGTTGAAAAGATCACGGGTTACGCAGAAAAAGATTTTTCTTTGGGAGTGGTAAGCTGGGATAAAATTATCCATCCCGAAGATTCCAAATCGGCCGCGGAAGCCTTGGAGGGAATTCGCTCTCTTTCGAACCATTTGGCGGAGAGGGAATATCGCATCGTGCGCAAAGACGGGAAAGTACGCTGGGTCCACGAAATGATCCAATATTTTTATGACAACTCCGGCAATCCGGCCTGGCTTCAAAGCACTGTTTATGATGTCACCGAACGAAAAGAAGCGGAGACCCGTTGCAGCGCGATGGGCGTAAAATTATAGTTTCAAAATTAAATTTTTGCCGGCGTTCGCTGTTTGATCTTATTGTTTGTTTTCAGTTCTCAACAAAACAAAAAACGTCCGCCAATAATAATGGCGGACGTTTGGAAATATGATTAGGCTATAGAATTTTTAACGGTTCTTTTTTATCATCTATAAAATCGTAGAAGCATTTTGACCGATCGGTGGTCTTTAGAAATTCGATCTGTTTTTCTGTCACAGGCTCATTGTTCCAAATGCTTAGAGTATAATTCTCTTTTTGGACGAGCCTTTTCAGATCGACCCAAGACCCTGGCATCAAGCATGCTCTGACCGGGAAGGTCGCGATTTCGACGCTTTGGCATAAGGCCAGCATATCGTCGACATTTTTCGCGGTATAAGAATATTTTTCATCAGCTATCGTAGTCCAGCCTATGGATAATATTCCCCGGGGCAGATATTTTCGGCAGAGAGCGATGAACGCCGCAGCGTTAAAGCGCGCGCCTTGCATGCCGTTGCCCGGAAGAATATCGGCGTTCAGCAAAATCGGCCGGACCAAGCCGGCCGATCGGATCATTTTGAGGCAGTCGATCAATATCTCCGGGTCTTTGAAATCGAATTTCATCCCTTGCTTGGAAGATTTTAATTTTTCAAGTAATTGTTCAAACGAAAGATCGCTTTCGGTTTCCGGCTGATAAGTCGAAACGACTTTTCCGCCGGCGTCCAATTTTATGTCGCTTTTGGGATGCGCCAGGACTATTTCTCCGGTAACGGAAATTCCTATATCGCTTTCCAGCATCATTGTTTTTCCATCGTTCAAATATCGGTCCAATTTTTCCCGGCTGTTGACCGCGTGGGCCCAGGATATATCGCCGATACTTTTAACGTTTGATCCGGGGAATTCATTCCCGAAATAATTTAAGAATTTTTGCATAATTGATTATAATATTAGCAATACTTTCATCAGGTTCAAAATATTTTTAGAGGGAAAGAGCTTTCGCGCAGAGCGTATCTTTCTTGGCTAAAGTTTTTTACCTCGATAAATTATTATCATATGGACAAAGAAGAGATCATAGAGATCAAAGGCAAAGAAGACGGCCCGACAAGCATCATCCTTGCCGGGGTTCATGGGGATGAAACAGGCGGGATCAGAGCGCTGGAAAAAATGATCCCTTTGCTCAAAATAGAAAAGGGCAGAGTACTGGCCGGATACGGAAATCCGAAAGCCATCGAGCGGAACGTGCGTTTTACCGAAGCCAATTTGAACAGGATGTACAAGCCGGACGAATTCTTTTCGAAAAAAGAAAAGGAAAGCTACGAATACGGCCGGGCGCAATTTTTGAAAAAATATCTTGACCAGGCGGACGCTCTTCTCGACCTGCACGCAAGTTTCGTTCCCAAAAGCCGGGCATTCATTATCTGCGAAGCCAACGCCCATGACATCGTCAAGCATTTTCCGTTCGACCTTGTCGTGAGCGGATTCGACGCCGGCCAGCCCGGGGGAACGGATTATTATATGAATAAGATAGGGGGCATCGGAATATGCGTGGAGTGCGGCTATCTTGGCAACGCGCTTTCGGCGCAGACCGCGGAGCAAACCATTCTTGACTTTCTGGCCGCGCGCGGGCATATCAATGCCGACCTCAAAGTTTATCAGCAGTCGGCTATAAATATGACCAATTTGTATTTTACAAAGACCGATAATTTCAAGCTTGCGAAAGAATTCGAAGATTTCGAGAAGGTCTCGAAAGGCCAGCTTATCGGAACGGATGGCGGAGAGGAAGTGATATCTTTAAAGGACGGCATTATTTTGTTCGCGAGGGATATGAACGTGAAAGGGGAGGAATCGTTTTTTCTGGGCGAATATGTAAGCGAAAAATTTTTAAGTCCCAATTTTTAATTTTCCCTGCCTGCCGGCAGGGGAGTTTGGAAATTGAAAATTTTTGGCCGGAACTCAGATTTATTAAAACTGCACCGGCGATGCCGGTGCAGTTTTTGTTTGATATTAAATGGGGAGGGGGAGAGATCGAGTGTCATAATCACTCGATCTCTTGATATATTGAGGGCTGTTCTGCCCTCCATTTTTTGGATGATGCTAAACATCCTTGATCCGTTTATTGTCCTGAGCAGGATGTTATTCCGGCTTTGTTCGAGGAAGATGCGTTGGACCAATTCTTTCCCTATCCCTTTGCCTTGATATTCCGGCAATATCGCCACTTCATCAAGGTAGAAATAGGTTCCGTTTGTCAGCATATGCAAACCGGGTGCGTCCAAATATGCGTCAGTGCTCTGGTCGATGCAGATTTCGTATCCCCAGGCAAAACCGACGATCTCTCCTCCCGTTTGAACGGTCAGGCAGATCGAATTCGGTTTGGCCATTTCGCGGCAGAGATCGGAAATGATCTGCTCCGCGGGCCAGTACTCGGCCAGGGGAAGCGACTTTCCATCTTGAGCGCATGACGGGCAATTTCCCTCCGGATATGACAGAGGCAAAACCGTACCGCACTCGGTGCATTTCCAACCTTCGTTCCACGGATCGCCTCCGAATGTTTTTTGATAAACGGAAGCGATAAGTTTAGCTATGTCCGATCTGGTCGGATCCATCCTTTCTATTTCCATTTTTCATCACCTTCTCCTTTTTCCTTATTAAGATATTAAGAACTGGAACTGCGAATTTTTTGCCTGTTATGATCGGGCAAAATAAAAACCCTCCAACTGGGGAGGGGATCGGCTTTATAATATTAAAATATCAAACCGATCCTCTCCTTGGTTGGATTGGGTCGTGATGATGAAGCTTATTTATAATGGAGATATATCCTCCTTCGCTGCCGTTAAGCCATTTTGACACGCGGGCAATGGTGGTAGAGCTGAATCCCGTTTCTTTTTTTATCATCGAGTAAGATTCTTTTTTGCAAAGCATCTCGGCTGCCGTTAAGCGTTTGCCGAATTCCTCGATCTCTCCTTCGGTCATAAGATCGCGCAAAAAACGCTTCGCTTCGCCTTCGCCTTCAATGGCCAAAAAAGCCTCGATCAGTCTTTTATTTTTTTTTTGTCTTTCCAATCCATATTTGGACTTTATCAAAGTAAAGTGCTTTAGTCAAGTAAACAATAATCTTCGGTCCTTCTCATTTTCTTCAAAATATGCACAGGTGACACCTGTGCATATCCCGGTCTGCGGATCGCGCATATTTTTTCTGGAATCTCTTGAGATATGGTGTTAGAATAGCAAATTATGGATACCGCTCCGAAGAAAAAAGGCAATTCCCTCAAGACTTTTTCAGTCGCTTCTTTTTTGAACGATTTCGGTTCGGATATGATCTCTCCTATCTGGCCTTTGTTCGTAACTTCTTTGCCCGGCGCGAATATGGCCATTTTGGGTTTTATCGACGGTTTGGGGGAGGCGATCGTTTCGATCTCTCAGGCGGTCTCCGGCTATATTTCGGACCGTACGGGAAAACGCAAAGCGTTCGTTTGGCTGGGTTATATCTTCGGCGCTTCTTCCAGAATAGGCTATTCTTTGTCGGCTACCTGGCATTGGCTTGTTCCTTTTCGGATACTGGACAGGGCGGGAAAGATGAGGGGCGCTCCGCGCGACGCGATGATCGCTGATTTTTCCCGCGACAGCGACCGCGGCAGGAATTTCGGGATACTTAGAACTTTCGATAATTTGGGCGCGGTCTGCGGAATTATTTTTTCCATAACCCTTATGGGCGCGCTGGGATACCGCAATTTATTCCTGCTGGCCGCGATCCCTTCTCTCATTGGAGCGGCGTTGATTTTTATCAAGATCAAAGAGCGGCGGGTGAAAGATATTCCAAAGCGTCCGGGACTGAAGTTAAAGAATGTTGATCTTAATTTTAAAATATTTTTAGCGATCAGCGCGCTTTTCGCTTTGGGGTCTTTCACTTATTCTTTTCTTTTGGTCTTTGCCAACAATTTTGGTTTTGCCTCGGCCGCCGTGCCGGTGCTTTATCTTCTTTTTACTTTGATCGCTTCGATATCTTCGCTTCCTTTCGGAAAACTTTCAGACAAGATCAAGAGCCGGAAAACCGTTTTGATGATCTCCTTCGCTTTATGGCTGGGCTCCTGCTTGTTTCTCGTCGCCAGCCAAAGCTGGCCGGCCATCATTTTCGCCTTCGTTCTTTACGGTTTGCATAAGGGAGCGATCGATACGGTGCAGACGGCCTTTGTCGCCGAACTTTCTTCCAAGGAATATCGCGCTTCAAGTTTAGGATTATTTCAAATGGTGACAGGTATCTGCGCCTTACCCGGATCGCTGATCGCCGGGGTTCTTTGGGACAAGATCAGCCCCGCCGCCCCTTTTTATTTTTCCCTCGTTCTCACTATTATCTCGATGGCGGCGTTATTATTCGTCAAAGAAAAAGAATTTTCTAAAGTCGAAGAAATCGCCGCGAATAATTGATCTCAAAAAGGCCGCGGCCGGGCGATATTCTTTTGCCAGTCTTTGTGTTTGCGTTAACAAAGGCCAGTATGTATTTTATAAAAATCCGATGTTGAGAATAAAACCTCTTCCCGGATACGGCAACAGCGGACCCCTCAAGGCTTTGCAAAAAGTTTTGTCGAAAAATGCTTACGGAGACGGTCTGTCCGTAGCGGTTGAGACGGAGCGGGAATTCTCGGAGAGGGAAATGGGCGAAGCCGAAACATTCGGACAGCCTTTTACCTTGGATCTTTCTCAACTATAAAATTGAACAGACGCAAGTCTGTATGCGCAGAAATGCGCTTGTGCCCAAAACATAGCTTCGGCTTTGTTCTTGGGCACCTTTTGTTTTTTTGTTCCATCTTTTCTATTTATCTTGTATAATGATCTGGTTAAAATATATTTTATGGAAGCTCAAGACACGAAAAATTATTTGAGATTATTGCAAAAATTTTGTTCCGTTCCGGGAATTTCCGGAAGCGAAGGCAAGACCGGAATATCCGGCGCGATTCTGGAAGAACTGAATGCAATGGATCCCAAGCGCGCTTTCGAAGATGAGTTCGGCAACGTCATCGCTGTTTTTGGAAGCGGAGATAAAAAAATATTATTGGACGCTCATATCGACGAGGTCGGTTTTGAGGTGGCCGAGAATATCAAAGACAGGGGAATATTTTTGTCGGAGATAGGGCAGATGAATCCCGTGAACGTGGAAGGCGCGAGAGTCTATGTCATTTCAAACAATATCAAGGGGAAAATAGCCGTTCGGGATGGTCTCTTTATGTTCGTTCCTGATAAAGCGGAGGATGCTGGCAATATATTGGCCAGAGAATTAGTTTCTTTCGACAGATATTTCGAATCCGACGGAGAGAAAGTGAAAGCTATCGCTTTGGATAACAGAGTGGGATGCGCGGCGATAGCGGAGATAATAAGCTCTATTTCTTTGCCAAAAGATATTTCGATAATAACGGTTTTTTCTTCCGGAGAAGAAATGAAGAGATCGACCGTCGGGCAGATAGCCGCCAAATACAAACCGGATTTTGGAATTGTGATCGATGCCGCGTATGCCCAGCCCATAGATATGGACCCGTCCAGGACCAGCATCCCGGAGATGGGCAACGGCTGCGCCATCCAGAGGCTGGGGGAAGATTTTGTCGTTAAAGATTCGGTGATAGAAAGGTTCGAAAAGCTGGCCAGAGAGAACGACATAAAATGCCAGCCGGAGATCCCTCTCCCGGAATTGGGCAGAACCAATCTGCCGTATTTGGAGAAGAACGGCATCGAAGCCGGAGCCATTAATATTCCCGTCAGATACCAGCACACCGCTTACAGCGAATTTTCGGTAAACGACGCGATGGAGGCGGTAAAATTGATAAAAGTTTTTATAGAGAATTTTTAAAAACAGTAAAAGCCGCAGAATCCGCAGAGATCCGCAGAGATCTAATCTCTGCAGCTTCAAAACCCGCAGAGATCAGATCTCCGCGGGTTTTAGGTTTACGGCTTTTGAAAAGCGGGCATTTTTGGTAGAATAAGGAGGATAAATTCTAATTTTATATCATGAAAATAACTTTTTTCGGCGCAGCTCAAAACGTAACCGGCTCGAAACATTTGGTGCAAACGCAAGGATACAATCTGCTTTTGGACTGCGGGTTTTATCAAGGAAAGAGAAAAGTCTCCGACGAGATGAACAGGAAGCTTCCTTTCTCTTCGGACACGATAGACGCGGTCATCCTTTCCCACGCGCACCTCGACCACTGCGGCACTTTGCCGATACTGGTGAGAGAAGGCTTCAAGGGAAAAATATATTGCACCGATGCCACCGCGGCGATAGCCAGATGCATTTTGCTGGATTCCGCGGCCATACAAAAATCTGATTGCGATTATTGGAACGTCCACGTCAGGGGCGATGATGAAGAAGAGATCACTCCGATATATACCAGCCAAGACGTCCAGAAGGTCCTCGAGCGCTTCGAGGCGGTCCCGTACTTCAGGTTGAGCAGCAAATGGACGGAGCTCAACGAAAATATCCGTTTTAAATTATATGACGCCGGACATATTTTAGGCTCGGCCGTCATTTTGCTGGAGATCAAAGAAGACGGCGTTGTGAAAACAATGGCTTTTACCGGCGATCTGGGCAGGAACGATCTTCCCATCTTGCGTTCTCCGGAAGCAATCCAAGAAAATGTTTCCACGTTATTAATGGAATGCACTTACGGGAACAGAACTCACCGGCCGGTGGCGGAAGTGATGGTGGAGTTGAAAGAGATCATCAACGAGGCCGTGCGCAAAAAGAGCAAGATCATCGTCCCGGCTTTTTCTTTGGGAAGGATACAAGAACTTATTTATGTCCTTCATCTTCTTACGCATCAAAAAGCCATTCCCGCTTTGCCGATATATATCGACAGCCCTTTGGCCGATCAGATCACCAAGATATTTTCCTGCTGTACCGATTATTTCGACGATGAGTTTTGGAAAGATTTCGGCAAGAACGGGGACTCCGCTTTTTCTTTTGATAACTTGAAATATGTCCGTTCTATCCAAGAATCCAAGGCTTTGAACGCGGTGCAAGGCCCTCTTATGATCATTTCCGCTTCGGGAATGGCCGAAGGCGGGAGGATATTACATCATCTGAAAAACAATATCGGAGGATCCAATAATTTGATCATGATCACCGGTTATCAGGCTGAAAATACTTTGGGCCGCAAGATATTGGAAGGAGCCAAATCAGTGAATATATACGGCATTCCTTATGATGTCCGCGCCAAGGTGATAACCCTTAATGAATTAAGCGCCCACGCCGACCGCAATGATCTGCTGGCTTATGCCAAAGCGGCCAAAGGCCTTAAAAATTTGCTTTTGGTGCATACCGAAATGTCCCAGGCTCCGGCTTTCAAAGGGCTGGCGGAAAGGTCTTTTTCAAGCTTGTTCGTCGGTATACCGGCCTTGGGAGAGAGTTTTGAATTTTGATAATAGGTTTTAATACAAATATATTTTTGGTATAATACCAGCCACAGTATGGAAAATAAAAATCAGCAGCAATACCAGCATTTGGGGAGAAAAACTTTTTTCTTGTTCGTGATGAAAAGAAGCTATCTGGCTTTCTTCTCTCTGGCGGCGGCGATAGCTTTGGCTACGATCCCCGGCGCTTTTCCCAGCGAGTATGGCAAATATCTGCTTATGGCCGTGCCTTTTGCCACTGCATTTTTTGTATTCGTTTGCTTGATAACTTTTCTGGCCGGCTGGCTGGAGTACAACAACTACGGAGTGCTCGTCAGCGAAGACAGTTTCAAAATCAAAAGAGGGATGGTGAGAACGGAAGAAATAGGCATTCCTTACAGATATATAAAACAAGTGAAGATAAACAGAAATTTGACGAATCAGATGATGGGGCTGAGCGACATAACTATATGCGTCATGGGAGACAACGATGACGCGCAATTTATGACTTCGGACCAATCGGAAATAGTTATAACTTGGGTGGATAAAGATCTCGCGGTGGAGATACAGGACAACATACTGAAAAAGTCGGAGGTTGAGAAAGTGAATATGCCTCAATGGGCCGCTCCCCAAGGGAAAATATAATATTCGGCCTTTAAAAGGACGGACAAAAAACGGAGATTTTCTCCGTTTTTTGTTTGGGTCAGCGCATTTTGCGCAGAACTTCGGCTATCCGTTTTTTTGAAGAGTCCGCCCCAAGAGTATTTTATATCCACTTTTTGTGGCGGAAATACAGAACCATAGAGAGAGCGGTCGCGATCAAGATCATCGCGATGATGAAAAAGTCCATTTTGGTATTTTGGAAAGGCAGATAGTTTGTGTTCATGCCCCAAATGCTGGCCAGCAAAGTGAGGGGCATAAATATAACAGAAAAGACGGTCAGGACTTTGATGGTTTCGTTCAGCTTCACGTTTAAAAGAATATTGTTGGTTTTTTCGAGGGCTTCGACCGTGTTTTTGGCGCTTTGGATGGTTCCTTCGATGCGCTGGTGGCTCAGTTCAATGATCGAAGAATAATGTTCATAGTCTTCCCCGAACAATTTTATGCTGGTCTTGCCCAAGGCCAGAAAAACCGATCTCTGCGGTTCGGCGATACGGCAATAATCGATGATCTGCATTTTAAGGGCGGATATCCTTTCGATGAGCTGGCGCTCCTGCCCGGCGAACAATATTTTTTCTATTTCATCGATCTGCCTGACAACATCGTTGAGTTTGGCCAGGTTGTCTTTGAGAAAGGCGTTCAAGACCATAAACAAAAGGTATCCGGAATTTTTTTCGGAGTTCTCAAGTTTTTTGGCCTGAAGATTGGCGTAGTTCTCGGACACCTGATGAAGAAGGGGAATGTCTTCATTGTGGGCCGTTATTATAAAATCAGCTCCGGCCACGATGTTGATCTCCCTGATGTCGATATCGTTGCTCTCCCTGGGATGAGGGTAGTGCAAGATCATGAACATATAGTTCTTGAAATAATCCAGGTCGGGGTAGCGGTTCGAAGAAACGATGGCTTTGATCGTCAGGGGATGGATCTTGTATTTGCTTTTCAGGAATTTTATATCGTCGTCGGTCGGCTTGCTTATATCGATCCAGGTGATATTTTTGATCACGGAAACAGTGCGCATAATGAATCAGCTTATAAAATATTATGATGGTATTTTAGCTCATCGATCGCGGCTTGGGAACAACCAAACAGGCTGTTTTTATTTTTTTAATTCGTTCCTGTAAACCGCGGACCTGCCGCCGTTGCCGTTTGCCAGCGTTTCATAAGAGGGGACCTCGAACACTTCGAGGCGCATATCGAGAAAGTCGGAGAAAACCAGCAGTTTTCCGTCTTGGGAAACGTCCAGAGCCGTCGGCTGGTTGCCGCCCACAATGGCATCGAGCATTTTGCCGGTGGCGGTGTCGAAAAGCAGAACCGACCCCCATTCCGGTCCGGGGATATAGTAATTGTCTGCTGTCGCGTTCTGTCCGCGGCAGGAAACGTATAAAACTTTTTTGTCCGGGCTTAGGTCTATCGTGTTTGGATTGATATCGGTATCGACGAATTTTTTGACGCTGCCGTTTTTAAGGTCCACCGTCAGTATCTGCCTGTTGGCCATATCCGAAACATACAATATTCCTTTGTCCTCGTCTGCGACGATGTGCCTCATCGCGCCGCCGCTGGAATATATTATTTTTCCTTTGCCGGTTTCCAGATCTATTTTTTCTATGTCTCCTTTGTCAAAACCCGCCGCGTAAAGCGTCTTTCCGTCTTGCGCGGCGTACAGGCCCCGCGGCGTTTTGACCGTCGGGATGCGGCGGATAAGTTTTCCATCTCTAAGATCGAATTCCGAGATATCGTTTCCCGACCAGTTGGAGGCGAAAAGTTTTGTTCCGTCGGCGGACAATTCTATAACTTTGGTCCAGGCGCTTTTTGTGTCAAACGAACGCAGTATCTTTTTTGTCTTGGCGTCTATCTCATAAACTTTCGCGGTTTCCATCTGGCTCGCGTAAGCCTTGCTTCCGTCTTTGGAAAAGATCACTTCCACGCCTCCGCCGCCTTCAAGATCGATGTCCGCTATGTCCTTCCCCGTTTGCGGGTCAAAGACGCTCAACCCTCTGGTTTTGTTCAAAAGCAGGGCGGCCCAGATCTCGGAACCATCGGGAGTGAACGCTATGCCTTTCGGGGATGGAAGAGGATCAATGTTCGAGAGGTGATGCACCAGCTGTCCCGTTTTGTCCAGGTAAAAATTAGTGTCAGTATTTTTGTCCAGCAGAATATCTTTTTTCAGAATGTTGTATCCGGGCAGCCCAAAGGAAACTTTAACATTTCCTCCTTTCACTTTTTGGGAGAAGGGGGCCGTCCCTTTCAGCTCCGAACCGTCGGCAAGTGTCAAAATGTAGCTTGACCTTCGAGGAAAGGTGTCGAACTTAAGATCGAATTCCTGCTGTTCCAAAAGTTTTGTTTCCTCCGTTTTTATCTTTTCATCCGCTGTCGTATTTTTTGAGCCCGCTTGGATGATGTCGCCGGTTTTATCGACGGCCGTCTTGTTAAAATCAGCTTTGTTCGGACCTAAAAATACGGCGGAAAGAATGGCCAGCCCGGCGCCGGCCGCTAAAAATAATTTGATCTTTTTGTTGTCCATATACGGCCATCTTAACAGGAAGGGCCGGGAGGTAAAAGCCTTTGAAAAGCCCTGCTGGAACAGGGGTTTGCCCGCGATCCTGATTTGCGGGAACCGATCCTTTTCAAAAAATAAAAAATGGTATATGCTTCAACAAAACATTTCGGGTCCTTGATAATTATCATAGGATAGTTGTATAATTGCCGTATCAAGATACTCCACCGCCGTCGGGGAGTTATTTTGTAATTTTGAGGCCTATGTCAAAAAACATTGTCCAAAAAGAATATCATGGCGCTTGTAACGTGGGAACGTTGCTGGTTACGACCGGCCCGAGCGGCGTGGGCAAAGATACCTCCAAAGAACTGTTCTTGAAACGCAATCCCGATTTCCAGAAGATCGTCACCGATACCAGCCGGCTTCCGAGAACAGGAGAGACCGACGGCATCCATCACAACTTTTACACCCACGAGGAATTCGCCCAAAGAATAAAAGAAGGAAAATATCTCGAACATATCGAAGTGCGCCCAGGAGAGTTCAAAGGCACAAGCAAAGAGGCGATCTCCGCCATCTTGACCGGCAAGAACGTGATCTGGCAGGTCGATGAGTACGCCATGGCGCACGTAAAAGAGATCATCCGCGACAATATGCCCGAGATGGCCGACTGTATTCTTGGAAGAACCATCACTGTCTATATCGCTCCCGAAGATTGGTACCAGCTCCGCGAGCAATATTTTAAAAGAGACCCCGAAGCGAACGAAGAAAAGTTCCTTACCAAGCTGGCGCGCGATAAAGAAATGTGGGAAGAATACCGCAGCTGTTACGACTACATTGTGATCAACAGAAGAGGGGAATTGAGCGATACCGTTTCCCAGATCGAAAAAATAGTGCTGGGCGAAGAAGCCCATCAATTGAGAGAAAATTTTTCGAGGGTTTCCCCCGAAGTAGCATTTTAAATATTTTTTAAAGAAGATTTTTTAACCGCCCTGGCCATAAGGCGGCTTTTTGATAAAATAGGGGCATATGGAAGCTGAAAAATTCGAAGAACTGGTCAACGAAGGCATCAAAGCCATACCGGAAGAGTTTCTGGAAAAACTGGATAACGTCGCCATTGTCATTGAAGATGAGCCAACCCCGGACCAGATAAAACAACTGAAATTGGGCAGAGGGTCGTCGCTTTTCGGCTTGTACGAGGGAATACCTCTCAACAAAAGATCGAACTACGCGCAGGTCGTGCCCGACAAAATAACCATTTTTAAAAAAATTATCGAAGACTACGCCCGCTCCGAGCAGGCGATAAAAGAAATGGTCGCCAACACGGTCTGGCACGAGATCGCCCATCATTTCGGGCTGGACGAAAAGGAGGTCGGAGCGGCGGACCGCCGCCGCAGGAACGGCAAAAAATAAGGGCCGTCGAAAAGCGGCCCGCTCGTTATTTTTTTCTCAATATCCGGGAGATGAAAAATCTTTCCTGGAATTGCGTGGACCGGACTATCTCTTCGTCGGCGATATCCTCCATATCGCGCGGTATCACGATCAGTTTGTCGTCGTCGTCAAAAAGGCGGTGGATCACGGCGACGCATTTCCCCCTGAAACTGTTGACGGGATTTTCTATTCCCAGCAAATAAGCGTCGATCTCTTCTCCGTCCGGCGCCAAAGTGCCGGGCACAAAACCGTAGTTCAGCTCGTAGGCGAATTTGCGGTCGGGGTGCATCGAACCGAGCGGCCGGTCCACTTCTATCTCCACTATTTTGCCGATGAAATTTGTCGCGTATTTTTTTTGGGCTATTTCGCAATCCATGATCTTTGGAATTTTTAGGTGTTATCGCCAGCCATTATCTTAGCACAACGCGAGCCGATCTTTAACGGGCGGGGATGGCAATCTTGGCGAATTCGCGTGTGCGGAAATTTATTTTTTGGTAAGATGTATTCGATGGAACAGGGAAAAGCGGAAATGAAAAAAGATGGTTTTCCTTTTTTGAAATTGGGAGCGTTTTCGCTTGCCTCCATATATTTTTTGTTTTTCGCGGCCAACGCCAAACAGTGGAATTTTTTTGACGGGGTGGACTTGATAATTCACGAAGCCGGGCACGTGTTTTTTATGCCTTTCGGCCAGATGATCTATATGGCCGGCGGTTCGATAATGCAGATATTGGTTCCGCTGATTTTCGTTGTTTATTTCGCCCGCAGAAAAGAATGGCTGTCCTGCTCGCTGATCTCTTTCTGGCTGGGCCAGAGCTTTATCAACCTGTCGGTGTATATCAGCGATGCCATCGATATGGCCCTTCCTCTTCTGGGGGGAGGCATCCGCGACTGGAATTTCTTGCTGGGGGAGCTGGGCCTGACGCCCTTGGCTCCCGTATTCGGCGGGACCTGCTATTTTACCGGCGTTTCAGTGATCATCGCGGCCTCGATCATCGGCCTGTTTGCCATAATTATTTCAAGCGGCTCGCAAAAAGAGAAATGAGCATATGCAGAATGTCTATGGCGAAAAAGAGCTTATTCCGGGGTAAACCATGAGAAAATTCGGAAATTCCGAATTTTCTACCAAGCCAACCAATTACTATAACCTTGATGCGGCTATCTCCATAAAATTCTAAAGAGATACTTAATCTCGCATATGGGCAACCGCGCGGTTTAGAGACTTATAAATGAATCCTTCCTCTTGACAATAGCAAAGTTTGACTAAATAATGATATTGCAATAGTTAAATTTATATAAATTTGTATATTATGATGATAAAGCGGACGATACAAGAAAAAATTGAAAACGAGCTGTTCAAGGGTAAAATAATCATTATTTATGGCGCGCGTCGGGTTGGCAAAACAACGCTTGCCAAGGAAATATTGGCAAAGCATAAAGAACAAGGCAGTTATTTCAATTGCGAAGTTTTGAGCGTGCAAGAAGCGCTGTCCAAACCCGAACCCAAAATGATCAAAGATTATTTGGGAAACGCCAAATTGATCGTTCTCGATGAAGCGCAAAAAATAAAAGATATCGGTTTGATCTTGAAGGTTTTCGTTGACGCTTATCCGGAAACGCAAATTTTGGCGACCGGTTCGTCGTCTTTTGATCTGGCCAACAGGGTGAATGAACCGTTGACGGGAAGAAAAATAGTTTTTAACCTTTATCCGCTTTCGATCGGGGAAATTAAAAAAGATAATGGGATATTGGAAATTGAGCCATCGCTGGAAAAGATATTGAGATTTGGGACTTATCCTGAAGTTTTTTTTGAGACAGAAGATGTTGCTTTAAAAAGATTAAATGAAATAGCTATCAGCTATTTATTCAAGGATGTTTTGAATTTTGAGGGAATTAAAAAATCAAGCATTATCGCAAAGCTGTTGCAACTTTTGGCGTTACAGGTAGGGAGCGAGGTTTCTTATAATGAATTGGCAAACAAATTGGGTATTAATAGGGTAACGGTTGAAAAATATATTGATATTTTGGAACAGTGTTTTATTATTTTTCGGTTGAATTCGCTTGGCAGAAATTTGAGGAATGAGATATCAAAATCGATAAAAATATATTTTTACGATTTGGGTATAAGAAACAATTTGATCAATAACTTCAATTTGCCGGGTATAAGAAGCGACGCGGGATTTTTGTGGGAAAATTTTTGCGTCGCGGAGAGGATCAAGCGCAACCATTACAGCGATATTTATTCCAACAATTATTTTTGGCGGACATACGATCAAAAAGAAATTGATTATATCGAAGAGCGGGAAGGCAGGTTTTTCGCCTATGAATTCAAATTCGGCCGCGAAATCGCTAAAAATCCGGTAAAATTTTTGGAAGCTTATAAAAACTCCGAATTTCAAACAATAAACAGGGATAATTATTATAATTTTTTGGTTTAGCGGATAATGGAGCCGGCCGTTATTCCGCTTTTCGTAATGTTTGTTTAAAGCCGAAATTGTAAGAGATATTTGATAGTTATATCCTCGGCGCGGGGAACCCGCACAGGCACCGCCTGTGGATTGCGCGTATATTGTTTCCCCTTAAATATATTTGTATAATCAAACCAATATGAAAATCTCTCAACTTTTCAATTCCTCTCTCTCTCTCTCTCTCTCTCTCTCTCGGTTTCAGCCTTTGGCGGAAATTGAAATCCAAGCGTAAAAACTCCGAAGCCTTCACGCTCATCGAACTCTTGGTGGTCGTCGCCATCATTGGCATTCT
>Ga0172380_10000885_pt1 | contig 54187 bp, 50 predicted proteins | sample Leawe162metaG_FD_119747 | JGI IMG/M metagenome (GOLD analysis project Ga0172380, IMG submission 119747) | Leachate microbial communities from a municipal landfill in Southern Ontario, Canada - Leachate well 162 metaG | ecosystem: Engineered > Solid waste > Landfill > Unclassified | place... | reverse complement strand
CGCAACGGATGATCCTCCCGCACCGGCACCGCGTCGGGATCGCCGTATACCGTGGCCGACGAACTGAAGACCAGCTGCCTGACCCCCGAATCCGCCATCGCCTCGCATAGCGCCAGGGTGCCGGCGACGTTGTTCCCGTAGTACCGCAGCGGCTGGGCCACGGACTTGTCAACCGCCTTCAGCCCGGCGAAGTGCAGCACCGAATCGATGGCGTGCTCGCGGAATACCCTGCGCAGCGCTTCCGCATCCCGCACATCGCATTCGCGAAAGGCGACTTTCCGGCCGGCGATCCGCTCGATCCGTCCAATCACCGCGCTGCTGCTGTTGCAAAGATTGTCCACCACCACCACCTCGTGGCCCGCCTGCAGCAACTCGACGCAGGTGTGGGAGCCGATATAGCCGGCCCCGCCCGTCACCAGCAATGAGCTTTTGGGTTTCATTGCGATTGTTGCGGGCGATATTCCGGAACCAACTGCGCCAGCCGCCGCTTGACGGCCTGCTCGCCCTGCGGCGCGCCCTCCAGCCAGCCCCGCAGTTCCGCCAGTTCGTCCGACGACAGCGCGGCTTGCGCCCGCGCGATGCGCAGCTTGGGATGCGCCGACGGCAGCGTCTGTTCGCCGTCGGCCAGCAGCTCCTCGTAGAGTTTCTCGCCCGGACGCAGGCCGGTGAACACGATTCGGATATCTTCCTCCGTGAAGCCGGAGAGGCGGATCATGTCGCGCGCCAGATCGACGATCTTCACCGGCTCACCCATGTCGAGCACGAAGATTTCGCCGCCCTGACCCATCAGGCCGGCCTGCAGCACCAGCTGTGCGGCCTCTGGTATCAGCATGAAATAGCGAATGATCTCCGCGTGCGTCACCGTCACGGGCCCGCCGCGGGCGATCTGTTCGCGAAACCGTGGAATCACGCTGCCACTGCTGTCCAGCACATTGCCGAAGCGGACCGTCACGAAGTGCGTAACGCTGCTTTCTGCCTGTAAAGCCTGACAGACCATCTCCGACAGGCGCTTGCTGGCCCCCATCACATTGGTGGGATTCACCGCCTTGTCGGTGGATACCATGACGAACTTGCCGACGCCTCCCGCCATCGCCGCACGCGCCACGCACCATGTGCCGAGCACGTTGTTGCGCACCGCCTGCCAGGCATTCTCGTTCTCCATCAACGGCACGTGCTTGTAGGCCGCGGCATGGAACACCACCTCGGGCCGATGCGCGGCAAAGGCAACGGCAAGGCCGTTGTCGTCCTTGACATCGCCTACGACGCAAGCGATGCCGATACCCGGGAAATGAGCCGCGAACTCCTGCTCTAGGCGATACAGCGCAAATTCGGACTGTTCGAAGAAAACCAGAACGCCCGGGAAATAACGAGCGATCTGACGGCACAACTCGGATCCGATCGAGCCGCCGGCACCGGTCACCAGCACCCTCTTGCCGGTCAGCAGCCGGTGCAGCCCCTCATCGTCGAGCTGGATCTGATCGCGGCCGAGCAAGTCTTCCAGCTCGACCTTGCGCACCTGCGAGACGGACACCTTGCCCGACAGCACATCGGCCATGGCCGGCACGGTCAGCACGGTGAGGCCGGCGGCGCCCGCCAGTTCCGCCGCCCTGCGCCGCTGCGCGGCCGAAGCGGCGGGCATGGCAATGATGGCATGCTTCACGCCAAGTCGGCTGGCTTGCGCGGCCACCGCGTCGAGAGGGCCGAGGATCGGTGCATCGACGAGACGACGGCCATGCTTGGAGGGCTCGTCGTCGAGCAACCCTACCACCCGCCACGCCGCGCTGCGAGACAGGTCTTTGAGCAGGGTGGCAGCGGCATCCCCCGCGCCAAGCACCAGCACCGGCTGCCCCTCCGAAGAACCCGCTGAAAAAACGTGGCCGTCTTTCCAGGCCCGATACAGGAAGCGATTGCCGCCCATGGCCAGCATGAGCAGGATAGGATGCAGCAGCAGGACAGAACGCGGAACGACGGGCGCCTGGATCATGTAAACGATGCCGGCCGTAGCCACGGCCCCCAGCCCCACCGCAATCAGCAGCCGGCGCAGATCCCCCATGCTGGCGTAACGCCAGATGCCGCGATACAGGCCGAACTTCAGGTAGATCACCGCATAGAGCGGCATCACCCAGACAAGCGCCTTCCAGGATGACGCAAGGAAGTCGGCAGGAATGTCGAAATTGAAGCGGATCCAGTAGGCGGCCAGCCACATGAGGGCCGTCGCCGACAGATCGTGAATGAATGCCAGGAATGTGCGCCAGTTCACTGCTTCAGGTTCTTTCCCGTTTCGCCATTTCAACTCTCAATCCGCGACTCCCGCCAGCGCCGGTCGATCCGGGCACCCAGCATGACCAGAAAAGTCAGCCACGCCAGCACGGCAATCCACTGCAGCCAGACCGGCAGCAATAGAAGGCCCGTTGCCAGCAAGGCGCCAGACACCATCAGGGCGCTCCAACGAAAGGTCATGCCACGGTGGCCATAGCCCATCTGCACCATGCGCTGATAAGTGTGCTCACGATGTGCTTCCCACACGCGCTTGCGCGCCAGCGCACGTCGCGCGAGTGTCGCCGACGCGTCAAGCACGAACGGGGCAAACGCCATCAGCGGAAACCACCAGGGCCAGGCGCCCTGCCATGCGCCCATCATACCCAAACCGCCGGCCAGGTAGCCAAGGGGGATCGAGCCGACGTCTCCCATGAAGATTCTTGCAGGCGGCCAATTGAAGCACAGAAAACCGGCGCACGCCGCTGCGGCCGCAGCGCACCAGGCGGCCAGGACGGCATCACCCGCCAGGGCAAAACCGGCCGCATAGGCCGAAAACCCCGCCACCCCCTGGCTTCCCGCCAGTCCGTCGGCGCCATCCATGAAATTGTAGAGATTCGTCATCCAGCCGACGGCCAGCATCGCCGGCGGCCACAACAAGGCCGGCAGAGCGATCAGATGGCACAGCGCCGCCGCGGCGGACAGATGCGCCGTCAGCCTCAGCCAGAAAGGCAGATGCCACAGGTCGTCCGCGAGGGAAAGCAACGCCAACCCCAGCACCGCCGCCAGTAGCAGGACCGGCGCCCCAGCCCAGACTCCGACCGACAGCAGTGCCAAGACGATGCCCAGCCCGCCGCCGTGCGGCGTCGGTCTCTCATGCAGGGATCGATGGTTGGGCTGATCGAGACCGCGGTCGGCAAAGCGCAGACGAAGGCTGATCGCCACCCAGGAAACCACAAACGCTGAAAATAATGCCAAAGTGATTTTCATCAGACCGCGATTATCGTGGATTATGGGGTATCCATGCCATCGCAATTTTCGCCAAGCATCTCCCGCGCGCCCTTATCGAGGCCGATGTCTGCGCGCCAGCCGAGCTCGCGCTCGATACGGGCCGGCGAATAGCAGGCAGAACCGAGCAGCCGTTCCGTCACTTCCGAATTCAAGGGCAATGTCCGGCCGGCAAGTTTCCCCAGGCCATCGCCCAGCCATCCGCCAGAGCGCAAAAGGGCTGTCGGCACCCGCCAGCGCGCGGGCAGCTTTCCAAGCGCGCGACGGATCGCATCGTAGATCTCGTGCCCGGAATACGCTTTCGGATCCGCCACGATGTAGGTCCGCCCGTTCGCCGCCGGCGCCTGCGCAACCAGGCGCATGGCCGCCACCACGTCATCCACGTGCACCAGCGAGCGGCGGTTGCCGGTATCCGGCAGAGGCGGAAACCAGCCGGCGCGGATGCCGCGCGCCATGCGCTCCAGATTGCCCCGCCCGCCCCGACCGTAGACCATCGCCAGCCGCAGATTCACCACGTGCATGCCATATTTGGCGCCGGCCTCCAGCACCGCGCCTTCCGCCGCGCGCTTGGCGCGGCCGTAGGGCGTGGCCGGCTCGCCCGGCCAATCCTCGTCGGCGCAGATAGCCCCCGGCTCCGCCATCGCCTTGACGCTGGACAGAAACACGAAGCGACGCACCCCTGCCTCGCCCGCCGCCTTGAGCAGGTTGCGCGTGCCCTCGTAATTGATGCGCCAGTGGATGTCGGGATCCGATGAGGAAAAGGCGTGAGCGTAGCCGGCGCAATGGAAGACGCTCTCGACGCCCTCGCAGGCTGCAGCCAGCGACTCGGGGGCAAGCAGGTCGCCCACCACCGAGCCGGGGGTTGCGGCTGCGTGCCTGAGCAGCGCCCTGTCACCCTCCGCAAGCAGGTGCCCCCCGATAAAGCCAGAGGCGCCGGTGACAAGGCTGTAACCCATGAGACCGGTTGCCTAGGCCTTGTGCCAAACCGTGCGGTTGACGTAATCCACGTAGCTGAGCACCACCCGGACGATCTGCTTGGACACGGCGGCCGCCTCATAATCGGCCACAGGCGCCATGACGCGTTTCGCTTTGGAATATTGCGAAGCAACCACTGCGACAGCATCGAGCACGCGCTCCTTCTTCAACCCGCTCATGATCAATGTCCCCACGTCCATGCCCTCCGGGCGTTCGTGGGCGTTGCGTAAAGTGACTGCGGGCAGGTTCAGCAGGGATGCCTCCTCGGTGATGGTTCCGCTGTCCGACAAAACACAGAAAGCCCCAAGTTGCAGCCGGTTATAGTCGCAAAAACCGAAAGGCTTGAGAAACTGAATGCGCGAATCGAGCACCCGCTGCTCGAGGCCCTCCAGCCGCTTTCGTGTGCGCGGGTGGGTCGAAACAATCACCGGGAAACCGTACTTCCCCACCAAAGCCTCAAGCGTATCCAGCAGGTCCTGCAGCGCCTCGGGCGAATCAACATTCTCCTCGCGGTGCGCACTGATCAGGAAGAACTTTCCCTCTTCCAATCCCAGCCTCCGAACGGCATCCGAGGCCTCGATTTTCGGCATGTAGAAGTCAAGCACCTCTCGCATGTGAGAGCCGGTCTTGATGATCGTTTCCGGACGGATGCCTTCCGCAATCAGGTAACGCCGCGCATGTTCGGTCAGCACCAGATTGATGTCCGAGAGATGGTCGAGCACCTTGCGGTTGAGTTCTTCCGGAACGCGCTGATCGAAACAGCGGTTGCCCGCCTCCATGTGGAAGACAGGAATCTTGTGACGTTTGGCGGAAATCACCGCCAGACAAGAATTGGTGTCCCCATAAAGCAATACAGCGTCCGGCCTCTCCGACGCGAACAATTCATCCGTTTTCGAGATCACCTGGGCGATAGTTTGCGCCGCTGACTCGCCGGCGGCGCCGAGGAAATGGTCCGGCTTGCGAATTTCAAGGTCCTCGAAGAAGACCTGATTCAACTCGTAATCATAATTCTGCCCCGTATGCACCAATACGTGATCGACCTGCCGGTCGAGCTCGGCGATGACACGGCTCATCTTGATCAGCTCCGGCCGCGTGCCGACGATGGTCATGACCTTAAGCATTCAAAGCCCCTTTGATGAAGTCGAGCTTCATGAGCAAATCCTTGACTTGCTCCACATTCAGCCGCTCGGTGTTGTGCGAAGTGTAATCGTCGAAGACGGACACCTTCGTCTCGCCCTCGACGAAATACTTGTTGTAATTCAGATCGCGGTCATCCGCCGGGATCCGGTAATACCTCCCCATGTCATCCGCCCGCGCCATTTCCTCGCGCGACAGGAGGGACTCATAGAGCTTCTCGCCGTGCCGTGTGCCGATGATCCGGACTGCACTGTCGCTGCGGAACAGTTCCTTGATCGCCTGGGCCAGGTCGCCAACGGTAGAGGCCGGCGCTTTCTGAACGAATATGTCGCCCTGCCCGCCATGCTCGAAGGCATGAAGCACCAGGTCGACGGAATCCTCGAGCGACATCAAGAAGCGCGTCATGTGCGGATCCGTCACGGTCAGGGGCTTGCCCTCCCTGATCTGCTGGACGAACAGCGGTATGACCGATCCGCGGGAAGCCATCACATTGCCGTAGCGGGTGGCGCAGAGCACCGTCTCCCCCGGGCTTCGCATGCGTGCCCTTGCCACCATGACCTTTTCCATCATCGCCTTCGAGATGCCCATCGCGTTGATGGGATAGACTGCCTTGTCGGTACTCAGCACCACGACGCGACGCGTGCCGCTGGCGATCGCCGCATTCATCACATTCTCCGCACCAAGCACATTGGTGCGAACGGCCTCCATGGGATAGAACTCGCACGAGGGCACCTGCTTCAATGCGGCGGCATGGAACACGTAATCGACTCCATGCATAGCCTCCCGGATGCTGTCATAGTCCCTGACATCGCCTATGTAAAACTTGAGCTTGGGATCGTTCAGCGCAATCCGCATGTCTTCCTGCTTCTTTTCGTCGCGACTGAAGATGCGAATTTCCCGCACGGCCGTATTCAAAAATCGGCTGAGAACGGCGTTGCCGAAAGAACCGGTACCGCCGGTGATCATCAACACATTTCCGTCAAACATGGCGGCTGGCTTCCTTCTCGAAAGAATCGTGCATCGTGGCAATCAGCTCCGGCCAGGCCGGCGCGCTGTATCCCGTCGCCTCCCGGAACAGCGTGCTGTCGAGGGAGCGATCGATTGCAACGCTGTCGTCCGGGACAATTTCAATGTCAGTGCGATAAGCCTGCGTAATCAGGCCAAGCAAATCCGCCTTGGCGATGGGTGCGCCGGCGACATGATACAGCCCCGCGAGGCGTGAATCGGGGATCACAAAGTCGCGCACAATTTGCGCAAAAACGACCGACGGCAGGCCGGAAAACACGGCGCGCGTAAATCCCTTGCAGCGGGTCTGCGACAAGAACCACTCGATCAGCCCGTATTTCGTGCGCAGTTCATGGCCGACGGTCGACGTCCGCAGCGTCACCAGTCCCGGCCCACCGACCTCCCCAAGACATTTCGAGCGGCCGTAGACATCCTGCGCATCGGCCGGATCGGTTTCCATGTAGTTGCCCTTCGCGCCGGAAAACACGCAATCGGTGCTGACATGGATCAGTCTCGCCGCCGCCAGGCCGCACAATTCCGCCAGACGGTGCGGCAGCAGGGCATTCATCAGGATCGCCGTAAGCGGATGGTTGCCGGCTAGCAGGTGTTTTGTCAGGCCGACGCAATTCACCACCACATCCGGTTTTGCGACGGCAAACAGGCGAATGAGGGCATCTTCGCTGGACACATCCACACCCGACATCATCCGGGACGCGATGGGTTCCGCGAAAAAGCGCCTGTCGCTTTCGGCACGCACCGTCCCGACCACAGTCCAATCGGTGTTTTCCGAAAGGACGCGGAGCATGGCATTGCCGATCATGCCGCTCGCGCCAAGAACCAGTATCCTCATTGCCTTGCCTTGTGTTCCGAAATCGCACATTCCAGGTGACGGATCAACTCATCCATCAGCTTGTCATGGTCGAAATGATCCTGAAAATACCGGCGGCCATTCTCGCCGAGCCGGTTCCGCTGTTCCGGCGACATTTCGTAAAAACGCAGCACCGCTTCCGCCAAGCCCTTCGAATCCTCAGCCGCAACCGCAATACCGGCGTCAGCCTCGCCAACCAGCCTGGCGCCCTCGCCATTGAGGCAGGCGATGATTGGGCGGCCGACGGCCATGTAGGCCTGTATTTTCGCAGGAACCGTCATTGCAAATATGGGTTGATCGGTCAGGGTAACGAGCAGCACGGATGCCTTCGACATCATGCCCGGCATGGCTTCCACCGGGAAACGTCCCGGAAGGTGGATATTGGCGAGCCCAAGCAACCCGGCTTGCTGCTGCAACCATTCCCAGCGGCTGCCCTGCCCCACCACCACAAAATGGATGTCCGGATAGCCTCGCAGCAATTCCGCCGCCCCGACGATCACCTCCATCGCCTGGGCCGCGCCAACGTTGCCGGCAAAGAGAACCGTGAATCCGGAATTTAGCACGGGCAGGTCAGGGCAGGCGTCATCGGCGGGGCGAAGGAAGACCTCCTCCACGGAATTCGGGTAATAGACGATCTTTTTCCCATGCGCAAGAGCCCGAACCGGGGCCTCGAACGCCCTCGATTGCACCAATATCAGATCGGTATGCCTGTAAATGAAGCGAATCCACCCCTCCACGAAACGCAGGATGACCGGATTGCGCACATGACCGGTCGCTTCCAGGCTTTCGGGCCAGAGATCCTGCACCCAGAGAACGACCGGGCACTTTTTCAGCCGGCCGAGCAACAGCGCCGGGATCGCCTGGAGCAAGGGCGACGGCGCATAGACAAAGATCACGTCCGCATCCCGCCTTCGCAACAGCCAGGGCCCGAAGACCAGTCCGGACAGGATGAAGGAAAGATAGTTCGCTGCCAGCCTGACCCCCCCCGCTTTGCCCCGGGGAACGATGGGTACGCGGCTAATCTTCGCCCCGCCCCATTCCTCCCTGCTGCAGCTTGCCGCACGGTAACCATCGAACACTTTCCCGCCAGGGTAGTTCGGCTTCGCGGTCAGCACTTGCACTTCCAGTCCCTTCTCCACGCAGGACCGGACAACGTCGTTGATCCGAAAGCCTTCCGGCCAGAAGTATTGCGACAGGACCAGCAGCTTCATGCCCGTGTCCCCGCTTGGCCGCAGATATTCGCATATTTCGTTTCCTGCAGGCGCCGGTACAAGGAAAGCATCTCCTCAGCGTTCTTTCGGGCATCGAATCGCTCATGTGCCATTCTTCGGGCTGCAGCACCCATGCGCTTCCTGTCTTCCGGATGGTCATGAAGGCTCATGATTGCTTCGGCCAGCGCATCCGGCGCCCTGGGCTGAACCAGCAGCCCCGTCTCCCCTGCCACGAACGTATCTGCCCTTGGCCTGCTGATCGCGGCGATGCTGGGAATTCCGAAAAACCCGGCTTCGAATATCGGCCGCCCGGGCGCATCGAGGTAGCTGGGGAAACAAAGGACATCGAATTCCCGATAGATACTGGCCAAATCGGTCGTGAAAGGGCGAAATATCACAACGTCTTCCAGGCCGAGGTGCCCGATCAACATCCTTATTTCAGCCCCGATATTCTCCTTGAAGCCGAGCCATTGCAGCGCCTTGTCGCGCCAGCCCTTCTCCGATCGCAAACCACCGCCGACCAGCAGGAAGCGGATGCGGTACCCCTTGTCCCGGCAAATCGCCGCCGCCTCCACGAAGTCCGCACATCCCTTGGCACGCGCCAGCACGCCGACCATGGCTGCCGAAAACGGCCTTTCGGCATTCCCGCCAGCCACATCCGCGCCTGGCGGAACCTCCATGCCATTGTGAATCACATGAACCGGCAGGCAGGCAGGCAAGCTTTCGCTGACATTTTCATTGATCGCCACTACTGCATCCGCGTGTTTCCTGTAGAACCCTTGCAGCCAATGCTTGCGGCGGGTCTCGGCCGTTCTTTGCACCGCCCGCGCATGGACGACGAGAACGCTTTCGGGAAACAGCCGCTTCGCCAGCCAAGCCACGAAAGGCATCGTTATGTCATTGACGTGAACAACGTCGAAGCCACCCCACCGATCCCGTGCGCGCGCCAGCGCGCGGTACGTTGGCAGGAGCAGGAAAAACTCGCGCAGCAGGATAATCCAGCGCAATCCCCGGTAGTAGCTGTAGTCGCAGTTGTCGAATTGCGATAGCCCCCTGCAGGTTTCCACGGGAATGCCGAGGCTGCACAGCATCTCGACGAACTTCCCCTTCGGACCGACGAAGTGGGGCGCAATCGCGCCCTCCGGAAACCCGCGCAACAACTCATACAGGCTCCGCGACGACCCCCCGAGAAGCCCCACATGGTGAACATACAGAGCCCGCATGGGTAGGGATGCGGGCTTCATACGCATCGGCGAGACCGCTCCGCTCATGGGGCCCTGAGCGCCACCAGCCTCTTGTGGCTGCGATACAGAACATCCCACAGCGACTTCTCCGTCGCATACGCGGCATGCGGCACCGGAGGCGCCGCCATGTAGCTTTCGAACGACTCTTGCGTAAACCCGAGCTTCTTCAGGACGAACGCGTGGTCGTCCCGCTGCTGGGCAGGGTCGGGATAGGGCGGCTGCGACATCATTTCGAGCGCCTGGTCGCGGGACATCTGACCCGTCACGACGAGGGTCGACAAGTGCAGTTTGCGCTTGTCGACCCCGAATTTCCGGGGAAGAATGTAGCCTTGGTAGAAGCGCGTGAAAACGGACTCGTAATGCTTGTACGGATAGGGGCGATAGCCCACCTCGTTCTGCAGGGTGGACAGGGCATCGTCCTTGCGGTATTCAAAATAGTCCAGTAACGGCGTCCAGCGAATTCTGCGCACGTAGCGATTCCAGATGAATCCCGGCACGGAAATCAGCGGATGCGTCCTGATCGGCACGGAACCGAACTGTCGGTGAATGTCCCGGATGTTCCTGGCGTCGAATTTCAGCCAGTTCCAGTTCGACGGCATGTGCATGCCCTCGGTCGAGCGATTCGTTCCCGCCAGTATCCATTTCACCTTGTACTGCCGGGCCATCCGGTAATTCAAAGCCATCATGGCATTGTCCATCAGCATCTCGATGTCGATGACGTTAGCCTTGAAAAAGGACAATTGCAGATCCCTGTTCTCCTCCCAATCGATCACGTGGGTAAACAAATCCACGCTCAGCGAGCGTACGAGATTCGCGATGTTGTGCACGGCCAGTTCGGAATTCCAGCCGTTGTCGAGGTGCACCGCCAGCGGGCGCAAGCCGTTCCGCACCGCCAGATACAACGCATAGGAGCTGTCGACGCCGCCGCTCAGCCCGACGATGCAATCGTAATCCCGCCCCTTGCCGTCACGCCGGACACGCTGCAGGAAGGCGTCCCGCTGCGCCGGCGTCGCCACGAGCCCGGTTTGCGCCAGCCGGGCGAGAAACTCGGAACAATAGCTGCACCGCCCCTGCTCGTCGAAGACGATGCCCGACGCGGTGTCGTCCATGATGCAGCGGGTGCATGTGCGTGGCTGACTCATTTTGTACCTAGAAGCCTCTCCAGTTCCTTGTACGGCGGATAACTGATCAGCACCGCGCGGTGACGGCCCTGAAAGACGAACAGGCTCCCCGCGGCCACCGCGCTCGCCCCGGCATCCACGGCGGAGACGAAGTCCTCCGTCCTACCCGCCCCGCCGCAGGCGATCAGCGGCACGGAGACGGCCTTGGCCACCTTGCCGATCAGCTTCAGGTCGTATCCCTCCTGGGTGCCGTCCCGATCGACGCTGTTGAGAAAGATCTCGCCGGCGCCGGCGCGTGCCAGTTCGGCTGCGTAGGCCTCCGGCGCGCGATCCGTCAGCTTCCCGGAAGACGAATCGTAAACGCGGTAACGCCCCAGCCAGTCGCTTTTGACGTCGATGCCGGCCACCACACTCTGGGCGCCGAGGACCTCCGACAGTGCCGTAACCAAGCGGGGGTTGGAAATCGCCGCCGCATTGACGGCGATCTTTTCGATGCCGAGCTGGACGATGCGCAACGCCTGCTCGACGGAATTCACCCCGCCGCCGTAGCAGACCGGCATGAAGCATTCCGAAGCGATGTCGGCCAGCATGTCATAGTTCGGCTCGGCGCCGCGCTTCGATGCCTCGATGTCGAACACGACCAGTTCATCGACTTCCTTCTCGTTGAAGATCTTCACCGCGTTGATCGGGTCGCCCACATACTTCGCTTCGCCGAAGCGCACGGTCTTGACCAGTCCGGCGTTGCGCAGGAGCAGGCAGGGGATGGCGCGGGCCCGCAGCATGGTCAGATCGCCAGAAACCGGCGGAAGAGTTCCATGCCGAAGCGATGGCTCTTTTCCGGGTGAAACTGGACGCCATAGAGGTTGCCGCGCCGGAACGCCGAGACAAACTCCAGCCCATGCACGGTCGTGGCAACCACGTCGCCCGGATCGCCGCAGGAAACGTAATAGGAATGCACGAAATAGTAGCGCCGGTCATCTTCATCCCCGTCGAAGAGGGGGCATGCCTTCTTCACGGCAATCCGGTTCCAGCCCATATGCGGGACCCGAGGCAACCGGTCGCCCGTCGGAAAGCGCCGCACGTCGCCGGGCACGAGACCTAGCCCGGCCAGCCGGCCTTCCTCGCTGCATTCCATCATCAGTTGCATGCCCAGGCAGATGCCAAGGACGGGCACGCCCCGTGCTGCGGCTTCCTGCAGAGGCTCCATCAAGCCCCTCTCGGCAACGGCCCGCATGCCCTGGTCGAAGGCCCCGACCCCCGGCAACACCAGCCTGGATGCGCCCGCAACCTCGCCCGGATCGCCCGTGATCACCGCCTCCCCGCCCACCTTGCGGATCATGTTGGCGATGGACCCCACGTTGCCCATCCCGTAATTGGCGATATGAACCCTCATGCTATGCGATCCCTCGCGATTCGGTTCTGCGAAGCGCGGCCGGTGCCACAGGTTTGTCTTCGAACTCCGTACCCGATCCTCGCCGTGAATTAGTCTCAGCGATTTCCGGGCAGCAATACGTCGACCCAGGCAAGCTATTGCCTCCCCTGATCAACGACAAGCAACTGGCGAATCCCCTCTTCAAATCTGACGCGGGGCGCCCAGCCCAACTCTTTGCGAACCTTCTCGGTACTAATCAGTAGATGACGACTGTGTTCGATTCGCGCCGGCTTCCATTCCACTTTAAATTCGATGCCCAGAACGACGGCCATCGTTTCGGCAATCTCCAATATGGAAAGCGACTCCGGACCGCTGATGCCGTAGACGTGCAGTCCGGCACCGAGATCAAAGGTTTTCACTATTGCAGCCACAAGGTCGGAAATACACAAAGGCTCCCGAAGCTGCTGACCGTCGCCATCGATTGCGAACGGCTGGCCGCGCACGGCGCATGACCGAAAGGCGCTTACAACGCCCTGGTTGCTGCCTCGGCCATAGGTTGTGTTCGCTCGAAGTATCGCGGCCGAAGTGAGATGGCCTTGTCGAAGCGCATCCCCGATCAGGCATTCGGCAGCAAGTTTGGCATACCCATACGGGGTCGTCGGGTGCGGCGGCATGCGCTCGGTCAGTCGTACGCCGGTGGAATCGCTCCAGACCGCTGCAGTCGACATGAATACCAAATGGGGAACCCGTCGCTCCATCATGAACGAGAGCACATTCTCCGTCGACACGAGATTACTTTCGAGGATCGCCTCGATATTTTCACCGCTGAAGGCTCCCGCCAAATGAATCACCAAACGACAACCTTCGGGAACTTGACTCAGCAGTGCCTCCTTGGACAACGGGCCGGAAATAACCCGCATCCCCGGTCTTGGCGGCGTTTCTGCTGCCTTTCGCGGGTCGCGGACATGCAGGGTTACGGTCCAGGATGGATCGAGCGCATCTAGGAGGTATGGTGAGACGAACCCCCCTCCTCCCGTAATCAAAATATTCATCTGGTCCTAAGCCCGCAACACGACGCAATTACCACGACCAACGGATCACCAAGGTTTGTTTCACAAATCAAACGCCGCTTGGGCCAAGGCACGCACCGACCCTTCGCCTCATTTCATTTTTAATGGATTCGGCGCAGCCCAAAGCCCAACAACTTCCTGAGCGACCTGAGCGCCTGCTTCCAGTCTGTTTTCTTGCCATCCGCATACCAGCGGGGCACATAGGAAATGGGCACATCCCTAACCCGCATACCGCATTTGGACAACAGGACAGCCACCTCCAGTTCGAACTCTATGCCGTCGGATCGCAGGTGAGGCAGCACCGCATCCAGCGCCTTGCGGGAATACATCTTGTAACCTGTCCAGGCATCTGTCGTCCGGTAGCCGATCAGAAGATTTGTAATGAACGTATATAACTTATTGACCAGGGTGTGGAACTTCATGACCGCAGTGGCCGGTTCATAGGTTCCCATAAAGCGCGAGCCGAAGACTACATCAGCATCACCATCAATGATCGGCTGCAGAAGATCAGGAAATTCGTCCGGATTCTGCTCCAGGTCGGCATCCTGGACAATCACGAAGTCTCCATGACTGACCAGGAAACCGGCGCGTACCGCGCCGCCTTTCCCGGAATTCGGTTTATGCACTATATGTGCCCGGCCCTCGAACTGATCAAGAATCCGCGCAGTTCCATCGGTGGAACCATCGTTGACAATGATGATCTCCCTCTCAAAGCCATCCGGAAGGAGCGAGGTTTCCACGCGCCTGGCCACTTGTTCGATGGTGCGTTCTTCGTTATAGGCGGGGATTATGATGGTTATGAGGGGCATTCAAGCTCTTGTCCTGGATGTGTGCCTGCGTTGCCCCGCTGCAATCCGGGGGGCGTGGCAAATGATGCCGATGGGGTTTCCTTCGTATGTCAAACCGCTAAAGCCTGACAATAACAGCCTCAAGCGCTCCAGTGGGAAACTTCAGTGAAAAATTAAACGGCAGCATTTTTCCCAGCCATCGCAAGTTTAGTGCAAAAAGCATGTATTGCACTGAATAACTGATCCTCTTCCCCCCGACCCGGAAGTTGATTTCTCCAACCTCGCCCGAGCGCGAGATCCCATCGAGGCAGGTGCGAACCGATTTCTTCGTTGGCAAAGTCACATGCTCCCCTGGCAGATAGTAGGGCCACTTCTGTCCCATCACCTTGCTGGCCAGGGAGGAATAATCCGGACAGAAAAGGTAGAGGACGCCTCCAGGCTCTGTCAGCTTCAGGCAATTAATCAGGAATTTTTCGGGATTAACCACATGTTCCAGCACGGCGGAGGCATAAACGAGCTGGAATTTCTCGGCAACATCGCGCGAAAAATCGGCATTGATATCGTGCTGTAGCCAGCGGACCTGCGAGTCCTGCATGTATTCCGGCGCCGGGTGCAAATCAATGCACGTGCCGCGAGAAGCCGGCGCCAGTTTCGAAAGTTTCCCGGCTATTTCGCCGGCACCGGAACCAACATCCAGCCAAGTGAAGCCGGGCTGCAGGCGATGTTTCCCAGCCAGGTCGACAAGATCGCGCGCAATCTGCGAATGCCAGGACGAATCCTCGTATTCCAGCATAGCCGACCGGTATTCTTCCGGCATGCCACTGCTATACGATGAATAAAAGGATTTGAGCTGCTCATTGCTGGGCATGGGGTTATTAAAGCCGCAGCCGCAAGCCGCGCAGACAAAGAAGTCGAATGGCCCGTACGTCGGATTAATCTTGTGAAAATGCTGTCGATAGCGGGGCCTGATGGCGGCCGAATGGCAATAGGGGCAGGAACTTGCCAAGGCGACCCCCCCGACAGAAGCCGGGCTTTCCTTCATGTCAGAATCCATAGCGAACCATCCAGATGAAATAAGCTACCCACGCGGCAGCGATGAAGTCGATTGCCTGCCCGGAACCGGGCGGCGCCCCCAAAGCAGGATCAGGGCGGCACCAATAACCTGCGGAATCGTGATCGCCATGTGAAACGCGAAAGCACAGGCAAGAGCCAGTTCATTTTCGATATTGAATGACTGGGTCAGGTAAGCAACGATGCCGGCTTCGAATACCCCGAGACCCGATGGCGCTCCGGGTATTGCGATTGCCAGCGCAATAATTAGCAGCAAGGTAACCGCATCCTGAACTGCAACTCCAGCCGTCGGAAGCAAAAGTGCGAAACCCAGATAAGCCACGAGTACATTGCTTATCCAAATTGCCAGTGTGTAGCCGGAAACCTTCGGCAGGCTGTGGACCCTTCCATGTTCGCGCAATCCGGAAATCAGGGTTCTGGCCCAGGCTATGTCCCGGAATTTCTTCTCAAGACCATCGGCAAACTTGTGCAGGATGGCGACACACAGCAAACCGGCGAAGATCAGCCCGAACAGAATCTCCGCCAGACCGGCGCCGACATACCCGCCCCCCTGCAGCATCAGGACCAGAACAACCAGGCAGCCAAGCGCGATAATGTCGAAGAATTTTTCCATCAGCCCGGTTGCAAGCAGCTTGGCCCCCGAAAGGGAAAAAAGTTTATTTGCATAATAAATTCGGGCCACGTCGCCCATGCGAAGCGGCAATACCGCATTAAGGCCAAGGCCCAGATTGACGATGCGAAACGAAAACCAGAATGGCTGGCGCAGCAAGACCGCAAGGCGGAAGCTGCAAAATACAACTGCGACAGTGTTGGCAAGTATGGCGCAGCCGATTGCCGTAGGCGATATCCGAATCAGCGCATCGGCCAATGCGTCCGGGCGTATGTTTTCAACGACCCACCGAATCAGAAAATAGAAAATCGCCAGATTCAACGAAACTATGACGATCTGCTTCACGACATTTGATGACTTCATATTATGTGCCGCTCGGCAGGTAGTTAAGCGATACCCCGTGACCCGTCCGGGATTTCTCGATTTGCAGCAACCCGCGATCTACTCCTTGAGGCACTGCCCTCAGCAAGAAAGGGTAGTTGGCCTTCAAGTCCGCCAGCCCATGTGCCACGACTAAATATTGATAGCCCCTCAGGGTACCCGCGAACTCCCCTTCATCCAGAGGGCATGACCAGACATCGTCCTTGAAATGGGGAGGCCCCAGCGAGAAGCAAACCTTGTTTGCAAGGCGAGGCAATGCTTCGTGACGAACCATCCAGAACTCGAGGCCACTCGTGCCCTGCCACACGATATATACACTGGCCGATAGGGGGATACGATCCAATTGCGGCACGGCCCATTCGCGTATCGCCGCCCTGACCTCGCTCATGCCATACGCGCTTACGCTCAGCCGCCTGAGCATCTGGTCATTCACGACGGCAAGGGGCAACAAGAAGACCAGCAACGTGGCCATCAGGGTCGACGTCCGCGGCACTGGACGGTCTGGCCTGGTTTTCATTGCCAGGGCAAACACAGCCATGGCGGCGAGTGCCCACCCCAAAAAGTACGTTCTCTGAAAACGGTCAAAGGAAGCAAGTATGCGGGCTTCGTAATCCGACAGGCCGTATAAATAGAACAATAGCAGCGAGAGGGAAAAAGCAACGGCGCCGAGCGACAGGATCAGCGTGGCAACCGCAAGCCGTACCCGCTCCTTAAAATCTCTCGCAAGCAAGACAGCAGCAATCCCCACGATCGCCAGGAAGGCAAACAAGCTCGCCGGAGCATATCTTGCGGCGGCCGAAACACCCGAGACGCGCGATGCCAGATGGCCCAACGCCACCGAGGCCAGGCTGCCCCCGCTAGGCACGTGATCATGAATGGGAAGCCCCAGGAATTTATCTACAAAGCCCGTGACAATTCGCAAGTCCCTTTCACTGGTGCAGCATTCGGCGCTCTGCGCGAGCAACTGGAGCAACCCATGGCTACTGAAGCCCTGAATTAGCCCCGTCTCGACCACATATTGCATCCACAACCAGCCGATCAGCAGCATCGGCAATAGCAACCCTGCCGCGGTCAGGCCAATCCGGCCCATGCGTCTTGCCGACGGCCAATGGAAATGCGGAGTATTTGCCCTGACTGATTCGCATACCATCGAATCGACGGTACAAATGGCAACGACCAACAGGCCGAGCGACTGGCCGGCATGCTTGGTCAGGACAAGGGCGACCAGCATCAAGGACACGGGCCACAGCATGGCGCCGTCACGGCGCAACAGGAAATATCCCGCTATGGATCCGCCAAACATTACTGACAGGACATGGTCGATGCCTGTCGTTGACCAGCCCTGGCCAAGCCCTTCGGTGGAAACCAGTCCGAGGGCCACGACACCGTAGACAAAAACCCACGGCAATCCGTGCTTCGCAACGAGGCCGATGACCGGCAATGCGAACGCCAGCAATATCACGGCGTAGGAGAAATAGGCGCCCCCTTCGGAATAGCCGAGCAGCTTCAGGACAAAGTACGAGAAAAGCGCTGTCCCCGGAGGGTAGTCCTGGAAGTAAAGCGGGTTCGGCTCGAAGTGAAAGGTGTTGGCGCCGTAGATGGCCTTGATGATGGATCCCCAATGGGAAAACTCATCCCAGGCCAGGTAGGCCCCGCCTGCATTGACCCGGTAAAACCACAGATATACGACCACTGCGGCACCGGCCAGAATCACAGCGTCAGGTTCCGGATTAAACCGCCGCCCTCGTGCCGTGGAATACAAGAAACAAAGCGCCCCAACCCATCCGGTCACGTACAGCAGATAGGTCGCCGGCACGAGCATCCCGACAAAATCAGCGCAAAACAGGATGCCGATCAAGCCGCCGACGGTTGCAGCCGGTGCGACGGCAAGCGGAATTCTCCCGAAAAGACACTGCAGAAAGACAAGGCCGGCAAAGCAAGCGAGCAAAAGGACAACCTGCATCATTGATTGCCTTCTCCCCGCCCATTGCAAGCCATCTCGCGATGCAAGACAGGCATCAGATTCTGCACAAATCCATGGCGGCAATATTTGCCCGACACGGCCTCGGAGACCGGCGCCCAGGCGCGACGGGAAACGATTTCCGCCAGATCCTCCGGGCTGCCGGCAAACAGCGCATCGCCTGCATCAATCAGATCCCGGACCAACTGATGCCCTGCAAGCCCTATCACCAGCGTCGGTGTTCCGATGCCCAATGCGTCGTAATGGCAGGCCGAGGCAATGCTCAAGTGAAGATCCGATCGGGCGATCAGTTCGTAGGTATTCGGGTCGTCACGCCCCCCCACGATCCGCACCCGCGAATCACTGCCCAGCATTTTAATGTAAAGCTCCAGTGAATTGTCATAGGCGGGGTGGAGCTTGACGGTCAGCAGGCACGGCCCCGCATACAACGCAAGAAACCGCGAAAGGAACGCGATCAGGGCATCGCGATCGATCCCCTGGGTGGTCACGACCATGTGAGGGCAGTCCAGAGAAGGACGAAATTCCCCTGCCCGCCTTGCGCGAAACTTCTCGATCACCGAGCTGCCGACGGACAGCAGCCGTCCCGCCTTTCCCAATGCGGAATCCGCCTGGCGGGCAAGCCAGTAGTCGCCATAGAGGGCAACCTGGTCAGGCAGCAGAAGCTCGGCTGCCCCGGCAGCGCGGAGCGCGGAGACAGGCAATGCATCCGGGTGATCGGGCGTGAAGATGCCGTGCTGCAGCTCGATGAAGCGAACTCCCAGCCGCTGGCAGGCGGCCAGCAGCGCCCTTTCCCCGGTATCGGCCGCAAGCACGGTCCCCGCCCCCAGCCGGCGCAGCACCCATTCGTAAAGGCGCGACTGCCACCAGAACGAACTGAACATGCGACGAATGCGTTGCATCGGGAACCCGTCCAGCCCCAGGTCATCCGCGGTGAGGGCACTCAATCGGGCAAACGCGGCATCGCCCTCCCTGACGGGGAATGCCCTGGCCAGAACTGCGCCAAGGACCGTGACGGCCGTGCAATCGATCGCCGGTGCGCTTGCGCTTCCGGGTCGGCCGGCATAGCCCGCCGCATTGAGCGAAAACAGCCGGACGCCGCCCGGCGCTTCATCGAGCAAGCGTTCGAAATAAATATCCTCGTAGCCGCCATCGCCACGAATGCGCAGGGCGGACACATAAGACTTCACCACGTAGCGGACTCCGCCGGGCAGCCTGGCCATATCCCGCAGCGAACGCAAGAACGACCCAAGCAAGTCGCCTCGCGGCAGCGGCGTGTGCTCGAAAGGAAGGTTCTGCAGGGCAAGGCCCACGGGGAATCGCAGCAGCCGCCACACCGACACGCCCCTGACGGACAACTCGAAGAGCCGGTGCCCGGATTCGAACCGGGCAAGGACCGCGGCGGCTTCCGCCTCCGTCCTCATGCCGGTAGCCGTCGGCTGGTCAGGCAAGGCCGAATATCCTTGCCACCAGGTTCATGGACTGCCACGAATCGGCCAGGGTCGGCAGATGATTCGGCTCGCCGCGAACGGCCGCAACGGCCTGCAACGCCTGGTAGCGAAGACCGGGCTTGAAGGCAGTGTCGTCCGGATCGAGATCCAGCGCCGTCACCTTGCGCTCTCCGCGCAACTGCACGGCCACCTGTTCGAGGGGGCGCATTTCGAGCCGCTCCCGCGGCGTCACGACGCTCACCGCCCATGGCCCCGGCCCATCCCAGACGCCTTCGTACAACCCGACATCGCCGCTCGAAAATTCGATCTTCGATACCACCATCCCCGGTTTCCCGGGAGTCCACGGAACCACCGGCACAACGCCGGCAACTTCACCACGGCCGAATACGCGGAAATAATCGATCAGGTGGATGGAATTCGCATACATGTAATTCAGCACCACCTCGGGCGGCTCCTTGTAGATATCCCGGGCCGCCTGCTGATCCTGCTGGTCCATGACCTTGACGAAACGCGGGCCGGCATTGTCCGCCAGCCTGGCCAGCGCCTGGCGCGTACTCGAATAGGCTCTCCGGTTCAGCGCAACATAGGTCCGGCTGCCGGCCTTTGTGGCCGCCTCGAGAATCGACGTGGCGTCGGCAAGGTCGTAGCCGGCCGGCTTCTCCAGCAGTACGGCCCACGGGAAGGCGAAGCTTTCCGCGGCAATCGCCGCCATCGACAGCTCCTTGACCGTCACCACCACCAGATCGGCCCGAGTGCGCTCGTACAGCTCACCCACGGAATCGCATACCACCATGCCCGGATAAGACGAGGCGAGCTGCTCGGCACGGGCCCGCGTGCGGCTGAATACCCCCGCCAGGGCAACGCCTGGCAACCCGGAAAAAGCCTTGGCATGCTCCGTCGCCATGTTGCCGGCGCCGACCAGCGCCACTTTGATTGCTTTCACGAAATCCTCCATCTATGCCCAAGGGAAGGCGCGGCCGGCGGCCTCCTGCAAAGTCAGTCCCACCGGAACGCCGCCGCGCTCCCCCGAGAGGTTGGCCGCCACCAGCGCACGCACGGCATGCCGGCCGCAGCGGCCGTCCGGATAGTCGCTGCCTGCCAGCATCGCGCGCCACACGGCCTCCGTCGGGGCGATCACGTCCGCCGGCGCGATTTGCCGCGAAACCTCCTCCGCCGGCATGCCGTAGCGTGTCGTCGGCAGCTCGCGGAACTCGGCCTTGCGATGGATGGTGCGCACCAGGCCGGCAAGCTCATCCACGAAAATCTGGCCATGACGGCAGCCATAGACGACATGGATGCCGTGGCCCTGGTCGCCGCCGATCTCCATGTAAAGACGCACGCCGGAGGGCGCCACCGCCCGCAACTGCCCGGAGCGGTCCTCGTACTGCACCCCGCGCGGGTTCGTCACCTTCTCGGCGTCCGCCCAGAAGGAAACCGTCTCGATCTCCTCGCCGGTCAAGTAGCGGAACATCTCAAAGTAGTGAGCGCCGTTCATGGCCAAGCCGAAATTCGATGCAGCCACCGTCACGCTGCGCAACCCGCCGAAGTCCGGCGACGAGGCCAATTCCTTCACCAATGCGTACTGCTCCATGAACTGCATCTGGTGATTGACCGCCAAGGATGTACCGGAAGCAGCGCACGCCTCGATCATGCGTTCGCATTCCGCAACCGACACCGCCATCGGCTTCTCGCACAGCACATGGCGCACGCCCGCCGCCGCAGCCATGCAAACATATTCGCAGTGGCTCGGCGCCGTCGAGGCCACCACCAGCGCATCCGGCCGCACCGTCTCCAGCATCCGCTGCGCCGAATCAAACACGATGGAAGCCGGCAACTCATGCTCCTTCAGGGCCAGGCCGACGGATTCCGGTAGTGGGTCGTAGACCCCCGTAATCTCAAATCCGAGATTCTTCGCCACCTGCAGGTGGCGGCGGCCCATGCGTCCCAGTCCTATAATGCAAAACTTGCTCATCACTTCTCCACTTGTAAGCCGCTATAAATAACCAATTCTGAATTACGGAACAGCTCCGGATATGAAGCCATGCGGCGCTGTGCAGAGAGATCCCGTGCGTCAACAAGGATTGCCTGCACCGAAAGGCGTGAGAGGTACGTTTCAGGGTCCGCCGCATCGAACAAGCGAAGCACCAACTGTTCAAAATCCGGTGACACTGTCCTTGCGTTCGGCTCAGCCCCGACGATTGACACTTCGCCAACCTTCGTAACATAGGGCCAATACAGCACGCCTTCCATGAACTGCGCCCCATCAAACTCAAATTCACTCAAGAAAGGCACCTTGGCGCCGCGATACGCAAGCTGATGTTGATCTCGAATGGCGTCGGGTGCTATTGCTATCACTGCGCTCAGATCATCCCAGCTTCGACCGAAGAAACGCCAACTCTCGACGAAGCGCCGAAGTTCCTCTTTTGGGCTGCGGCCATCCAGAACGCTGTGCCCGATGACCAAGGTGGCCGAACTGTAGATCGGCAGCAGCGTGATGTCTTCCCAATTCAGCGACACAACCGTCGCATTGCGTGGAAGGTGCTCATTTATCCATTTATAGCCCTCTACACGCTCTGCAGGGAGGTACCGACTGTCCCCGCTAACGTTATGGACCGCCAGGCGGCTGAAGACGTAAGTGGGCAATGCAGCAGCAATCACCACAACAACCGTTGCCGCCCCTACCATGGCACGTCGGCGCCATACAGAGTGTTTCGCAATCGCGTCTGAGCATGCTCGCTCTATGGCCGACGCAACGCTGACCGCAATGAACATGAACCATATGTGGTCAATCCCGCGTCCTAGGAACCGACTCCAGAGTTGCGGCGTATCCAACAGGCATACCATCGATAGCGGCAGGCCCACGATACCAACCACGTACAAAACATGCTGGAGTTTTTCACTTCCTCGTGCCAGCAGCAGCATGACAATAAACGTCAGCAGGTACTTGTTGAGCATCACCCCCGCGATGAACGAAAAGGTTCTTTGGCGGAGGACAAATTTCTCGCCGGCAAAGATGTTCTTCCACAGCTCGCTATTATTCAGAGTGTCCGAAAGAATCGTAAAGTAACCGATTGACAAAAGCAGGAGCATGGTACCCATAGCAACGCTGGCAAATGCGAGCGCCTTAGGCCTGTCGCCACGCCAGAAACTAACGATTGCAAATGCCCCGAGCAGCCCATATGAAATCAACGAATGGCTAGGGTAAGAGAACGCCATCACCGGTGAAAGCAAGGCTAGTACAGACAGCCAGATCGTTCTCGCCCGACTATTTTTCTCTGCCAAGTGAAGGCTCAAGGCCGCGAAGAAGTAGAACAGCAGTATCGGGGTTGAGAGCGACAGATTTACGAAACGGAAAGTGCTACCGTAAAAATCGTATTCGCCTATGGAAGTAAGGAATGCCAGGTTTTTCGCCGCATTAGCAAACACCCGCCCAGTCCAGTGCAACGCATCCAAAAGACCATTGGGGTGGATCGGAAGGTTCGCCCACATTGGGTCCGTAAGAAAAAAAGTGACTAGGCCGACCCCCGCAGCTACCCAGCGATTGTCAATGAACTTTCGCGCAACCAAATAGGGCAAGCTGAAGAACAGAAACACCGACATTAAATAGTCGATGACGAGTACCAAGCGGATGTCGCCAGTAACTAACGAAGGCAATGCCCCCAGCACAAGAGGCACAACACGCCATGTTTCAATGACCGGGCGACCTGAAAGCTCTGCCGCAGATGGACTGTAAACGGGAAGGCCGTTCTGGATGACCTCTCCCACATAGGCGGCATAGTAGTAAAGATCGCCAGGGTGATAGTTAACCGAGCGGACGGGAGACCACACCATGCCATCTCGGGTTATCAGCGCGGGGGCTAGCTCCGGCAGTAGCGCCACAACGCAGCAAAACACCAGCACAATGAAATAGGGACGGCCGCACCTAACCTGCCGGCTCATAATCACTGTGGCCGCTCGCAAACCATCAGGAGCGAATCTCCTAGATTGAGTGGGATGACCGCATTCCTGAGCGGCCCAATCACCGGTGGCACAAGCCAGGGCGGCAGGTATCGCAGCAACCGCTCACGCAGATAGGCATAAGAGAAATACCAGCCGGGACGGCTGAACTTCAACACCGCCAACCCAGCGCGTTCGGTCATGATTGTTAGTGTCTTCTTGTTAAAGTAGCTGATATGCGCGATTCTATAGTGCCACCAGCGGTATGACAGGGCGCGAGCGACAAGCGACGATACATCCGGCGTAACCACGATCGCCACGCCGCCCGGCTTCAGCACTTCGCGTATCGCGCTCAGTAACATGCCGGGTTCGATCACATGCTCAATGACATCAATCAGAGTCACGACATCGAACGGTCCGCTCGCTGAAACATGCGGCAAGACACCTTCATGCACTTCCAGCCCGTGCGCGCGTGCCTGCGCGACCAGCCATGACGATGGCTCAATGCCAACCGCGCTAAAGCCAGCTTTTCGCGCCGCCTGTAGCAGTATGCCGCTCCCGGCGCCAACGTCGAGCAGCTTCTTGCCTTGGCCGCCGGCACAACCGAGCGTCTTCAAAATCGTCCTTACGATTTGCTCCGCCTGTAGAAAACGCTGCTCACGCCCTTCCTCATATTGGGGGTCTTCCAGTCGCTCGTAAAATGCCAGCACGTCGTTTGCATCCAGACACTGCAGAAGACCGCATGCGCTACAGCGATAGATGGCTGCCGTAACGCCATACCTGAGATCGGAGATAGCGTAGTCAACACTGGTCAGCTCGCCCTTGATCGAAGAAGGGCGGACCTGCGTCAGGCCCGTATTTCGTCCGCAGGCACGGCACGCGTAAGTGCCTTCGACCATCGTCATATCTTTCGTGCCGCGATAAATAGCTTCGGGCTCAGCCAGCCGAATGCTGTGCGGCCCGAGCCGCTAACAAAATCAGCGATAGCAACAGACGCTGTGCCCTCCGGTCCGACCAGCATGCCACTATATTGCTCCACCTCAATAACGAACCGCCTACCGAGCAACTTTCGGTAGGCGGCAAAGGTTCCGAGACGCAGAAGCCCGTGCTCGTTCTTGTCGAGCGCACACATCAGGGCCAGTAGCGGATTGAGCTTATTGGGTTCAAAGATGAGCAGCAACCCGCCGCGCTTCACCACGCGCGTGACCTCGTCCATGGTCTGCTCCCGATCTTCAAGGTGATGAATGGTATCGACCATGATCACCATGTCGAAATGCTCGTCTGCAAACGGCAGCATATCTTCCTGGAGCAGTACTGCAGTAGCGTTCACGATGTCGTGCTTTTTTATGATCTCACGGCACTCGTCCACGAAGCTCGGAACGACGTCAGCACCCGTTATTGACCCGCACAGTGGCGCTATCAGCGTAAGAAAACCGCCAGGGCCGCAGCCGAGATCCAGGCAGCGGTCGCCGGAACCGATGAAGCGTGACACAACGGGAACAAAGTGCCTTAGCACGGATGCTTTTACCGAGATCGACTCGGCATTGAAGCGGCTTTCCTTTCCCCATATGCCCCGCCTGTTCTCGCCCTTGGACAGGCCCTCGTAGAAACCTCGGGTCTCCTGTGTCGAGCTAGTCTTGAATATCTTTCGCATGTCTCGATTAATTCCCTGTCACGTCAGACAGGAGACTGGAGTAGAAGTCCCGTCCGTTGCACAGCAGGAAGCGCACGTTCAGCGATTGCGCGCAGACGCCGTCCCGCTCCATGCGGTCGCCGATCAATACGCACTCGCTCGGCTCGATATGTAGGAGATCGAGTAGCTTCTTCAACCCCGCCGTTCCCGGCTTCAGACAATCGACATCCGGCTCAGTCGAACAGCAGACGGCGTCGGCCTGCAACCCGAGCGACGACAGTTTCGCCTCGACTGGGTAGTCGGATAAGACGCCAATCCTGATTCCTCGCGCTCGCAATGTGGCAAAAAAAATATCGATGTCCCGGTAGCGTGCAGACCTCAGCATTTCCAGAGGGGCCACTTCCATCCAGCGATGAACAACCGTCGCGACAGTGTCGGTGCCGACGCCGAAAGCTCGGGCCGTCGCCGCATATTGCTCCACGCGGACGTACTTCGGGCAGGACTCGGCCAAAGCCTCCCGATTCTTGCGAAAGTGCTGCAGCATACGGAAGTCGCGCCACCCTTTCCGCTCGCTCACGGCATGCTGAAGAAGCTTGCGAGCCATCCGCATTCGAACCGGCGCTTGGCGATACAGTGTCCCATCCAGATCGAATACCACGCCGAGTACGCTGTTCCAGTCCATGCGCGCCTTGTCATTCGGACTTCAACGTCACAAAACGGCTTTGGATCACGCGTTCGATGAGCGGAATGTCTATGAAGGTACAGGCAATCGCGGACACCACCAGCACGCCGACGATCGCCATCAGGCGCCAGTCGCGATGTAGGTGCTCGGGCTTTTGGGCGACCGAGGCGGGTTGGAAGCCGAGATGCAGGTAGTACGCGAACAGCACGATGATCACCGGAAAGACGAAGATGAACTCGGCCCGGTACTTGATGAGGAACACGGCGAGACCGAAGGCCGACGCCAGTGCATACGTGAGGCAGGAGATAGTGAGAGATTCCACTGAATAGAAGTTGAAAGATCGCCGGTAGAGGCCCGGCGCCTCCGCTCCGCGTTCCTGAACGATGAATCTAAACTCCGACAGGCGCTTCGCCGCCATGAGGAAGGCGCCGCCGGCCCAATAGGCGATGACCAAGCTTAGCGGCGGGATGGTGCTGCTTGATACCATCGCCCAACCCATGACGAGACGAATTGGGTTGTTCACCGCCTCTGAAATGACATCCAGGTACACACGATCCTTGGTGCGGAAAGGCGGAACATTGTAAGTGACGCCGCTGACTGCGAACGCCAACGCAACGACGGCGAATACGAAATTGACACTGAAGGCGATCGCCAACCCGACGAGCAGTAGCAGGATATATTCGACGTACACGAACCTGGCCTGCACCAACCCAGCCGCCGAGGGCCGCGCCGATTTCTCCGGATGGTTCCTGTCGTCCTCGGCATCCAGCCATTCGTTGATGACGTAGTTCGCAGAAGCGATCAGACAGGCGGCAACGAAGCCAAGCACACAATTCAAAAGGATTTCACCGGCTGCGAGCGTAGGCGCGAGGGCAAGCGCAAGCACAATCCCGGGCACGATGAAGACATGCTTGACCCAATGGTCCGGCCGAGCGATCGACAGATAATGTATCCAGGTCCCGCTATCCCGAGACATGCTTCAATTCCTTGTCGGCGTCGAGTCGGTGGAACAGCCAAGGCGCATACCGAAGCGCGTAAAGCTTCGCCTGTTTGAACAGCGACATCTCCATTTTCGTCTGGAATGACAGCGTGAGGAGGCGCCATATTCCGTGCACGAACTTCGCCGGGTGATAGACGGCTTTGTAGGCGAAGAGTGTCAAATACATTCTGCGGCGGTAGGCCATGAGCTCCCCATAATCCTTGCGCCAGGCCGGGGAAGGCGTGCATTGGGAATAATGCTTGAAATCGTTGATAGCCCCGGACAGAGCGGCACCGGGCAGTGGCGTGAAGATGACGAGCGAAATCTCGTCGACGCCCGCTTTGATTAACTTCTTCGCATAGGCAACGCTCATGTCTCTATCCCTTGGTGTCTCTCCCGGTACGCCACCTATGAAAACCGCCTGCATTCGGATATCCAGCGCATTCATCTTCTTCGCCATCCTCAGCGCGTGCTCGTGATTAAACGGCTTGTTCATGATCTTCAACAGATCAGGCGATCCGCTTTCCGGCGAGAATGAGACAAACACACAACCTGCCTTGGCCATCAACTCCAGCGTTTCCTCCGATTTGATCGTCTCAATCTTCGTACCCTGGGCAAGCTTCCACGTAATCGGCAGCTTGCGACTAATGAGTTCTTTGCAGATCTCGCGCGTGCGCTTGTCGCTGACGGTGGGATCGAGATCCGACACGTGAAAGTCAGTAACGTCGAGGGTCAGGTAGAAATGTTCCATTTCATCCACAACGTGCTTGGGTGAACGCCCCCGCCAAGTCGGATTGACTTCGGGCGCGATGCAGAAGGTGCAGCGGTAGGGGCATCCACGCGACGTCAGGATCGGCAGGAACTTCGCCCCGGATACCGGCGCATGGGCGAAGCCGGCCATCCAGTATCCGCGCAGCGGGAAATCCTCCCATGCTGGCATCGGGAGGGCATCGAGGTCCGTCGGAAGATCAGCAGGAGGGCCAACGAAGTCGATCCCGTTTTCTCTGAACGCGATGCCAGGGATGCCTTCCAGTGAGCGACCGGATTCGAGCCGTTCGGCGACCTCAATAACACGGTCTTCCGGCTCGCCCATGATGATGCAATCCACCCCTTTCGCCATAAATTCGCGGGCCACATGTTTGAGCGAGTAGGACGTGACGGCCTGGACGTTTTCGAACAAGACGACTTTCATCTCAGGCCGTCTTTTCTTGATCAAGGCAACAAGACGCTCGACCGCAATAAATTCTGCTATGGTCCGACAGTAGATGAAACAGGTCAGCACGTCGGCAGCGAGATGCCTGACGACCCAGTCCTCGTCCGTGCCCATTAGCATGAATTCACCAACTACCTGACGGCCGTTCGGCTGCAGGCCGAAACAGTCGATCACTTGGATGTTTCGCTGTCCGCGATGCTTGAGCGCTCCCGCAAGATGCGCGGCCATATGGGGCATAAAGGGGATTCCAGTATGCGGGTCAAGATTATGGCAAACGACGGGCGGAACGATTATTGCAACGTATGGCTTTGCGTATTCCATGATTGAGGTGGTTGTTGCTGACGAGGGCGGCGCACTTCCGCCCAGTAGGTCTGGGAGCCACGATCATCCGCGCACCTAACTTCCGTCAAAATTCAAATAATTATCGCACATCCGTCGATTCACATACCCGGCTGTCCGGCTTGCCGACTTAGTGACTCCTCCGCAATGCTGCAAGCTGACGGTACAGATAAAGTGTCGCTGCAAAAGCGAGCGGGGGCAGCACGATGACGAGGTGAAGAACGCCGGCGACGGCTAGGGCCGCATCTTCGGGCACCCCGATCACCTGTGTTAGATACACCACTGCTCCGGCCTCGAATAGGCCGAGTCCAGCCGGTGCTGAAGGTAGGGCAACAGCGAATGCCAGGATCAGGAACAGCGTGATAGCGTCGAGGACGCCGAAAGTCACGCCTGGCAAATAGCCGTTGATTGCAACGAAGATCAGGGCGATGTTAGTGCTCCCGATCGCCGCAGTCAGCGCGGCGATCCTGCCCAGATGGTAGTCTCCGGAATGTTTATGCAGTTCGATATAAGTCCGCCGAAGTCGTCCGCCCTTTGGTAGCAGCTTGATCAGGGCAACCATGTACTTGCGCGACAGGGCGATCACGGCGATCGCCAACGCAGCAAGAACCGCAACCGGAACCAACACGCTCGCAAGCACGGAAGGCCCCGCCGCAAGGGTTATGACGACGGCGCCGAGCAGTAGTAGCTTCAAGACATCAGCTAGCTTTTCCGCAACTGAAGCCGCGAAGAGGGCGGTCAGCGGAATCCGATAAAGGCGATGCCCGATCACGATCTTGAAGCCTTCGCCTAGGCGCAGAGGCAGCAGGGCATTCATCGCATAGCCTAGGTTGACGATGGAGAACGAGATGCGGAACCCCACCTTGAGTAGCAGCGCCATTCGGATGCCGTACAGGACGAGGGTCGTCAGATAGACAGCCAACGAGACAAAGATCCCTGTCACTGGAATCCCACCAAGATAGGCCGCGAGGCGACCAGGATCGATGTTGCCGGCCATCCAGTGCAGCAGCAGGGCATAACCGAGCAGGTTTAAAAATACCAAACCCAATTTGGAGGAGTTCCAACGGAGAGAAGGCACGCGTGCTCCTGGGTTGTGGAGTGCCGCCTCCAAAACGCCCGCGGCACGTTTGTCGCCTGCTATTCCTTGCAAAAGTAGATCGACACCACGTCACCCGACCGGACGGCGAGCAGCACGTAATACACCGCCAGGGCAAGCACCCCAAGGAAGGGCATAAGCAGGAGACTCACAAGGGCGGGAAGCAAACGTACCGCTTCTGCTTCTCTGTTTTCCCGCGCCGACAGGTTTCGATTCTTGAGGAAGCGGAACAGGTCATTATGATTTCCAAGAATAGCATTGAGCGTACTCTGCAAAATGCAGAACGGTCCCATCTCTATGCTCGCCCAGCTCTTGCGGATAGAACGTAGCCCGAATTGGGCAGCCAGCCTAGTAAGGGAATCTGCGGTAAATTGCCAGATGTGTCGAGGCGGATCGAGATACAGCCAATTTGGGCCGAAGACTCTTGCCTGGTAGCTGGCAAAGTCCTGTTGGGCGAGCAGCATGATGCCGCCCGGCTTCAGCACCCGGGTCAGTTCCGCAATCGCCGCGCGAGGATCCCGCAGATGCTCGATGACATACCAGAGTGACACTGCGTCGAAATGGGCATCGGGATACAGTAGTTCAAAGGCCCCGTCGATGATGCGGCATGCCTCCGCATTGCGCGATGCAATGCTGTAAGGATCGACCGAATGAACGTCCCACCCAGCTCTCGACTGCGCCGCTGCGAAATGACCGGCCCCGGAACCGAAATCCAGCAGCCTTCCCTTCGCAGGCATCAGCTTATTGAGGGTGGCGCCACGCAAGCTAGCGAGCATGTGCCGCAGGGTTTCCATCCACCCGCGGAACCGCTTGCCCTCTTCGTTATAGAAGACTTGACGATAGTATGAGGTGATCTCAGAATCGCCAGGAAACGGGCACAGCACTCCGGTACCGCATTCATCGCAGGAGACGATTTCCCACTTCCCAGGCACGTTCTCGTTTGTATCCTGCACCGGATACATCACCGAGAGTTTGTTGCTTCCGCACACCATGCATATGGCGCAAGGATTTCGCATGCGATAACCTCTCCCCTAACAGATCAGATGACTTGCCACCGCTCAATTCTATCTTTTCTGCGGCAGGTGGTTGGCTCCCTCTACAGCTTCCACCAATTCATTTTCACTGCTTTGGCCGCCAACCACCAAGTGCCAAGAAAAGTCAGTAGCTGCGATACGGCGGTTGCTTGTGCCGCACCAATACCACCCTGCCACTGGATCAGCGCATAGCACAGAGGGATGTTGAGTGCCCCCACCGTCAGGGTCACTGCGGCGAGACGCTCCGTCTTGCCGCTGAACTGGATGTACAGCGTCACCATGTAGTACATGCCGCCGAAGGCGCTGGCCAGCGAAAGCCAGAGGATGTAGTGGGCTGCGCCTGCAAACTTCGGTCCGACGACAAAGCCGATCAGCGGCGGCGCCGCCACGATCAGCAGGCCGGCCAACAGCAGGATCCCGGCGAAATACCAGTAGGTTCCGGTCACGATGCGGCGCCTGGCCGCGGGATCGTCCTCCTTCAGCTTCTCGAACAGCCACGGCGCATAGGCACGGTTGAACGAATCGGCCAGAAAAGTGATCGCCATGGCGATCTGTGCGGCCACGACGTACAGGCCCGTCTCGTCGAGACTGACCAGGTTGGTAACCAGGGTCCTGTCGGTCATGGCAACCGCAGTCGCCCCCAGCGCGTGGAACACCAGCGGCACGCCGTAGCGCAGCGCCTGGCGGGCGTGCTCCCGGGAAAAGCGAAAGCGGATCCAGTCTCCGTGCGCGAGCATTGCTGTCGCCAGAAAGCCCATGGCGGCAACGGCGGCCACCTGGCCGATGACGCGGCCCTGCCAGCCCATTTCCAAACCTATCACCAACATCAGGGAAAGCAGTGCGTTGAACAGCGATACGCCGATCTGGAATGCACCATAGGTCGCCGGCAGACCGCGCACCTGCCAGATGGCCAGCCCGATCGAGCACAGCAACTGGCCCGCGCCCATCAGCACCGCCACCGCCAGCCAATGCTCCGGAATGCCGGTGACGCCGGTCAGCGCAGTGCTGAAGAGCGCGATCAGGCCAAGCAGCGCTACCGAACTGGCCGCCAGGATGAAAATACAGGTGCCGACGAAGCCGGCGAATTCCTCACGGCTGCGAAGGAAGTACTCCCGGGTTACCGCCCCGTGCGTTCCCAGCCCGGCGATAGCCGCAACCACGGCGGTCAGCACAGAGAACATCGCCACCAGACCGTACTCTTCCGGACTAAGGTAGCGGGTCAGGATGGGCAGGAGCAGGAGCGGGATGGCGCTGTTGAGGGCGTTGGCTATCGTGTAGATTCCGGCCCGACGAAAGAGCTGGGAGCCGATCAATAGCGATGCCAAGCCGCCCCCCTGGCCGAGGCAAGACCGTCAGCAATGCATTCCGCCAACCGCCAATCCCAGGCATCGTCGATGTCGATGCTTTCTTCCGGCTGCGTCACCACCAAGGCACGCGTGCGCGGACAGAAAAACGAACCTTCGCGGCGCAAGTCGTCGGCTGATGCGAGGTAAACGGAACCGTTCAGTTGATAGGCCGGCGGCAAGTCCTGGGATCGGGCGGGGAGGGTGCCATCGCCAGCGTATCTGCGCATGCGCCCTTCGCTATCGACCTGAAAACACCACGCCGGATGCGACTTCGCCGGACAGACGGACACCACCGGCGGATTGCCTGCCTGCATATGGAGCTCGACCGCACGGCGAATCGTCCCCACGCTTCGAAATGGCGACGTCGGCTGCAGCAGCATCACCGAGTCGGCCGCCGCACCCTCCAACTCACATGCCGAGAGCGCATGCAATACGACGTCAATCGATGTCGCCGTATCGGTGGATAACTCGCCCGGCCTCAGCCACGGCGCAGATGCTCCGTGTTCGATCCCCATTGCGGCAATCCCGGCGTCATCGGTAGACACCAGCACCCTATCGAACACACCTGCTGCCAGCGCGGCGCGGATCGTCCATGCAATGAGGGGCAACCCGGCAAGTTGCATGACGTTTTTCCCTGGCAGCCGCTTCGATCCGGCCCGCGCAGGGATTATGGCAAGAATTCTTGCGCCCAGCGGCTTCACGCCTTCTCCCGGCGGCACTCGTGGGCCGCGACAATCGCGGGCATCGCCAGCATGAGCTGGAAGATGAAATTGTAGGGGACAAACATGACCCCCCAACTGAACGATACGATGCCGAACGCAGCCAGCACCCAGGACAGCGCGACATTTCGACATTTGGCGGCCCCGGCCATCAATGCGATAAAACACAGCATCAATGGAATCGCCAGGACGCCTGCCCTGGCCAGCCAATAGGTGGCGAAATTGCAACTGACGCAGTAGCTGCGGAGCTGGTCGGCGGGGCAGCCGATATCGGTCAATTGCCGATCCGACTCCGGCTGCACGTTCCGATTCCCCAGGGGAGAGGCGGCAAAGAGGGAAAGCTGGTGCATCGCCGCACAATGCCTATTCAGCGTCACGGCATACCAGTCGAGCGGTATCTCTCCGGGGGTTCCCTCGGTAACCGGGGCGCTTATCGAGTACCGAAAAACGTACTCGCAAGTCTGCGTCCGCAACAGATAGTTCTTCCAGAACCCCACGCCCGCGCCCAGGAAAAATGGCACGGAGAGAATCGCCGCGAGGATGACGGCGGCGCCGGCATAGAATCGACGGCGTTCAGGCATGGAAAGACGGGGCAGTACGGTAAAGACGCATATCGGGACGACGATCAGCGCAGGAAGGACTATGCTCCTGACGCCGCTGAATATCAGGAAGTAGGTGGCGGCCAGAACGGCGAGGCCTCTCACCCACCACCGCAGGCGATCGCCATAGATGATGTTGGCGATCAGAATCACAAAAGAGAACATCGCGCTTTCCGCAGTGACCCTGAACAGGGAAATCCGCCAGTTCATTGCTGCGTGGCATCCTTCGGCCTCAGCCTGGCCCGGGAGAAATCCGTACTCCGTTATCTCCAGGCCATACACCACGACCGACCCGATCACCGTGCCAAGAAATATCCAGTTGAGTTCGCCAACTTTCAGATAGACCTTCGCGTTGAGAATGACGACGGCCATCGCCGAGAGGAATGCGGCGTTATAGGCAAGCGGATAATCCCCGCGCAGGACGCCTGAGATGCCCGCCAGAACGGCGAACAGGGCCAGCAGCTTCGATGCCGTGCCGTATCCCGTGAGCAGGCATCCCCAATTAACAGCTACGTACAGCCATGCCGGAACGACGAGCGCGAAGTAGGCGAACGAGAACCGCTCCACCTTCGCCGTGGATGGCACCAGATATGTCGCCAGCACGTAGTAGGCAACAATGGCGACGAACCAGATGCGCCGTCTTTCGTTCGTCAGGACGTTCGTGTTCTTCTCCATCTGGCGTTACCTGGAATCCGGTCTGCGCTCCCGATCCCCGACCTTCGCGTGGATCAGGGGCTTGAGCGCGTCGTAGGTTGCTTGGGCCATGACATCGTTGCCGCGGCGGGTGTAGTGCAGATAATCGATGTACAGCGTCTGGTCGTTCGTCCGCAGGACATCGATCGGGTCGACATAGGGTATCTTCCGTTCCCCGAAGTTGCGCACCCAGCGGCCGCGCATGCGCGTGGCGTAGGCAGTCTGCTCCGGGGCGCGGCGCACCTGCGCATGGAGCCATTGCTCGCGCCCGCTCAGTGGCTTGACGTCTCCCAGATCGCCCAGCCAGTGCTCCCAGAAGAAGGCGATGTCCTGGCCTTGCCGGCGCGCCGCCGCGACCATGGCATCGGCGTAGGCGGCATAGTCGTTGAAATAGCGCTCCTCATCTTCGATGGAGGCGGGGCGATGGTCTCCCGGGGGGGGCGTCTGCATGGAATGGCGGCCGGCGACCGCAATGGCGCTGTCGAGCAGCTTGCCGAGCAGTTTTCGCAGCATGGCCACCGAGGCGAGGTGGTCCGAGGCGGTGAGCAGGGCGTTTTCGACGAGGGCGGCGAGGTTGCGCTGATTCACCTGCCGCTCGAATTCCTTCTTCCATGGGTGGTCGCCCTGGACGTTGTGCGTCTTCAGCCGTATCTCCTCCGCCGTGGGCACGCCCAGGAAGTTGTTGGCGCTGCCGAAGACGATTACCAGGTCGGGATCCCAATGGACGTACTCGGCAATGTAGGCGGACGAGGTCTCGACAATGCGGTTGTAGTTCACTGCGGCATTGATCACTTCGACGCGCATTCCCTTGAGCGCCGGATCGGCGGCGAGTATTCGCTGCAGGTACTGCGCGATGGTGGCATCGCTACCGACGCGGCCCTCTTCCTGCAGGAAGACGCTGGCCAGGCCGGCGTAGAGGACGGAACCGCCGAGCAGGATCACGCGATAGGTGCCGGGCGGCTTCAGGCGGTCGAATTCCTCGATATTGCGAAAGCCGCTCTTGTCGATCTGGAACGTGGGCGAAGTGACATCGGGGTTGTTTCGCACCAGGCCGTAGGGCGACCAGCGGTACAGGGCCGTGGAGCGGTATTCCTTGCCGGTCCAGAGCCAGACGTAGAGGCGGGCGGCGCCTTCGGCGGCAGTCAGCAACGCCAGCATGACGCAGATTATCCGGCTCCAGCGGATGGTCGCCGAGGTCACGCTAGAACCGTCCATAGAGAAAACTCTCCGACGGAAAATCGAGCGCGATCCCACCCATGACCAAGATCACGGCAAGCAGCACGATGGCAACCAATTTCACCAGCAGGCTCCATTCCGCAGGCCGCAGCAGACCGCTGACAGCCCGCCCGCAACGCAACTCGAGGAAGGCACCCAGCCCGGCCAGCGCCGCCAGGAACGGCAGCAGGTAGAGGAACGGAACGAGGTCGGAGGAAACAATTGTCATAGGCCGGGCGCTAGCGGAAAACCACGTTCAGCGGCAGGACGAAAAAGACCCATCCCAGGGATACGAACAGGAAGGTCGCCACCACGGCCACCCCATGCCGGGCGCGCGCCAGCAGCGCGTGCGCCTCGACCTTCGTGCCGCCGCCAACCCTGCGCCGCAGGCGCCAGTTGCGAAAAAGGTCGTAGGCGATCAGGCCGGCGGCATGATACAGCCCCCACGCGACGAAGTTTGCAGTGGGCCCGTGCCAATAGCCGGCAAATCCGAACGTGACCGTATATCCCGTTATCATTACCAATCGGGGCCGTCCTGTCCAGCGTTTTTGCATGACCCTGGACAGCGGCACGAAGATGTAGGCGGTCAGCGCCCGCGTGAAGGTGATGTGCCAGCGCTGCCAGAATTCGCGGATGTTGCGCGCCAGATAAGGCAGCCTGAAGTTCTCCGGAGCGTCCATGCCGACCAGCCGCGACACGGCAATGGCCATGTCGCTATAGCCGGAGAAGTCCAGATAGAGGACGGCCGAATAAGCGATCGCGCCGAGCGCCAGCTGAGCGAACGAGGGATCGGCCACCCCCCTGAGGGCGAGCAGGCTCACCGGCTGGATGAGGGGCGAGAGCACCGTTACCTTGGTCAGGCCCCACAACAGCCTCAGCACGATATCCACCATGGATACTGCGGTGAGATGGTGGGTCCGCCGCAGGCCGGACTCGAACTCGGTGTAGTAGTGCATGGGCCCTGAAAGATAGGTCGGCAGGTGCAGGAAGTAGGCGATGGCGATCAGCGGGTCGTAATTCCGGAGCCGACCGTCGGCGCGGTCCTTGGCCAGGGTCCACGCCTTGACGAGGAAATAGGAGGTGCCGGCGAAGAAGAAGAGTTGCTGCGTGACGGAATCGGACAAGTGCTTGCCGAGCATCCAGGCAAGAAATATGGGCGCCACGGCCAATACGGCGGCGAGGGTTGGATGACTGGCGGCGGCGGGACTGCCGAGCCGGCTGGCGGCAAGCGCCATCCAGGCAGTGGCGGCGGCCAGGGCAAGAAAGAGCGGAGCCGCCAAACCGAGGACGGCCCACAGCCCGGCAATGCCGAGGCCGGCCAGAACGATGGCGCGTGCGCGCAGCGCGGATTCCGGCAACAGCCGATAAACGGCCGTGGCCACGATGACCAGTGCCCAAAAGGGCCATGTGCTAAACATCGCCGCCCCCGCGGAATTCGGCGATGTATTTCGTCCGGTTGTCGGCGCGCGCCGGCTTGCCCGAAGTGGACTTGACCAGCCAGCGCGGCGGCACGATGCGGGCATCGGCAGGTGTGCAGTTGAACTCCTGGGCAACGCAATTGCGCACGCGCAGCGCCAGCATGCGTGGATCCGCGGCGCCGTCATCCGCAGCTTCCGCGAGAACGATCAATTGCTCCGTCCCGGTGGCTTCGTCGGAAAGGCCGAAAGCCACCACCCGGCCGGCGGAAATGCCTTCGATCTCGCCGACCGAGCGCTCGATGTCGTTCGGATAGAAATTGCGGCCCTGGATGATGATCAGGTCCTTCGAGCGCCCCGTCACGAAGAGCTCGCCGTCGTGGAAGAAGCCGAGGTCGCCCGTCTTGTACCAGCCTTCGGCGTCGATGGCGCTGCGGGTCAGATCCTCGTTGCCGTAATAGCCGGAGAACCGGTGCGTGCCGCGCAGCCATATCTCGCCGACCGCGCCGTCCGGTAGGCGTTCGCTGCCGCCACCGCGAATTTCAAGCTCGGTCGTCGGCAGCGGCTTTCCGGAGGACATGAAAGTCATGGGGTTGCCCGTTCCTTCCGCCGCCGGCACCGCCACATGGTCGTCCATGAAGGCCTTGCGGTCGACGGCCAGTTCCCGGATGCCGCCAGGCTGCGACTGGGTGGCGGCAAACACGTTTTCCGCCATCGCGTAGCTGGCGCTCATCTGGTGCCAACCGGCGCCGAGGGGCGCGAAGCGCTCGACAAATTTCCGCATCGACGCCGCCATGACGGGTTCGGAGCAATTGACCCAGGCGCGCATGGAGGAGAGATCGGGGGAATCCCCGCCCGGCTCCAGCTTGACGCTCTGCGCCAGGAAGGAGAAGGCGAAATTCGGCAGCCAGCAGAGCGTCCCGCGGTGCCTGAAGATGGCCTGAAACAACATCTGCGGACGGAGCACCCAGTCGAAGGGAGACATCTCCACCAGCCGGATGCCATGCAGCAGCGGCAGCAGGAAACAGGCGACGAAGCCCATGTCGTGGTACAGGGGCAGCCAGGAAACAATCGTGTCACGCGGCGTTATCGCCAATGTCCGACAATAGGCGATGTTGTGCTCGATCACTTCCCGGCTTGTCAGGGCAACGGCTTTTTGCAGCCCCGTGCTGCCCGAGGAGTGCTGGATCAGGACGACGTCGTCGGGAGCAAGGCGCTCCGGCTCGTCTGCCGTCTCCGCATCCGTCACCTCCTCGGCCACGATCATCGTCGGCAGCCCGGCGACCTGGATACCGAGTTTATCCGCGGTGGTGCGATCGACGATCTGCACATCGGCCCGGATTCGTTCCATGATGCCGCGGAAGCCGCTGGCGAACTTGGTGGGCTCCATGCGCATCGATGGCGGCGCCACCATGGTCGGAATATGGCCGGCCCAGACAGTGCCGATCCAGGCGGCATGCAGGTCGAGGCCCTGGTAAAGGGTGATGGCGACGATGCTGCGCCGTCCGTGCGGCCGACCGAGGCGGCGGGCGAATCCGGCTGCCCGCTTCGCCAGCTGTGCGGCCGTCACCGACTGCTCCGAGCCGTCGGCGCGCACCATCACGCTGACAATTTCGTCCGGCCGGCGCGCGAGGCGGCCAAAAGTCAGTTCGCCGAGAACGGCGCCGGAGGCGAGTGCGAGCGTCGGCGCTTCCCCGCCTGCCACTATTCCGCCTGCTTGCATTTCAGGAAATGCGCGATCCGCGCGATGGAACCCAGGTTCTCCGGAGTGATCTCCGCATCGTGTATGCGGATCGGCGGGCAGGATGTCTCGAGTTGAGCAGCCAACTGCACAAGCGCCAGGGAGTCGCAGATGCCTTCCTGCAGCAGATCGGTGTCCGGCTCGAGGGGAAAGCCGGCATCGCCGCCGAGGAAAAGCCTGCAAATAAGTTCCTTGATTCCACTTTCTTCCATGATCTCAACCTTTGTTGAATTTATCTTTCAACGCCGCTGCGTAAGGCTGGCAGTTGCGCGCGAGCTCGCTGCGGAAAAAGTCGTGCTGCTCGACCGCCAGCCGGTCGAGGCGTTCCGCCGGCGCCTCCCGGCCACTGCTGTCCCACCATACCGGGTGCGTCAATAACTGAAGCGCCCGCCCGGCGCTGCCTGCCTTCTCCAGCGGGTGGCCGTGATGCCAGCCGCCGCGCGAATCGGAGCAGTAGGCGATGTCCCTGAAATAGCGTGGCTGGTAGGTGTGGCCGCGTCCGCCGATATCCCGCTCCAGTCCCAGAAATGCCGGCGCCGGGCGATGGAAGCTGACCATGCGGACGGCGATGCCGAACCAGGATTCGAGCTGCGCGCATTCGGCTGCGCAAAGCCTGTCGAGATCGCCTCCGTCCCGCCCGGGATAGAGCGAGGCGTCGAAATGCAGCCCGAGACGGTGCCCGAGCTCGAGGATTCTTCTTATCCCGCGTTCACCGTGCCCGGAAAGCGGGTTGTACAGTTCGGAACGCAGGAGGACGAAGAATTCCGACCGCATCCCCAGACCCGCCTCGACCTCGGCCATCCTCACCGCACTTTCGATGGTCATGTCGACATCGTGCCGCAGCACCAAATGAGGGCTTGAAGGCTCGGCGTCCTGAAATTCGACGTCGCGATAGCCCCGCTCGCGCAATGCCGACAGCAGTGCGGAATAGGCCCCCAGGCTGAACCCGTCCCTCACGAGCGCGGCTCCAGCACCGGCTTGCGGATCAGGAACTCGCCGACTGCCAGCACATCGATGCCCGAGCCCCAGAAAGTACGCAGGGCGTCCAGCGCGGTGCACACGATGGGCTCGCCCTTGACGTTGAACGAGGTGTTCAGCACCACCGGCACATCCGTCCGCCGCCGGAAGGCGTCGATCATGCGGTGGTAGAGCGGCGATGTCTCGCGGCTGACGAACTGCACCCGCGAGGTGCCGTCCACATGAACGATGGCCGGTGCGTCGCGGCGCAGGGCCGCATTGGCGCGAAACGCCATGATCATGAAGGGGGCGTAGGTGTGGCGGTCGAAGTATTTGTCCGCGTACTCCTCCAGCATGGAAGGGCAAAACGGGCGCCACTCCTCGCGGAACTTGACGATGGCGTTGACGCGGTCGCGGTATGTTTCCCGGGTCGGATTCGCCAGGATGCTGCGCTGCCCCAGCGCACGCGGCCCCGCCTCCATCCTGCCCTGGAACCAGCCGACGACGCGGCCCAGCTCCAACTCGGCGGCCACCGCTTCGGCAATGTCCTGCGGCTTTTCGTAGGACACCTTGGTGATTTTCAGCAACTCCTCTATCCGCGCGGGACTTTCCTCATAGCCTAGCGCCAGGGTTCGCAGCTTCTCCGGGGCCGCCCCCGTTTCGCGGTGGCAGGCCAGGAGGGCCGCTCCGCACGCTGCGCCCGAGTCGCCGCACAACGGGTGGGCGAACACGTCGCTCACCCCCGGCAATTCGAACACCTTGCTGTTCAGCTTGACATTGAGCCCGACGCCTCCGCCGATGCAGACGCGCGACAAACCGGTCTCGCCCACGGCCCAGGTGACCAGGCGGACCATCGTCCGTTCCAGCAAAGCCTGGAGTTCGTAGGCGAGGCTGGTGTGCCATTTTTCGACCGGCTCGTCGTCGCGCCTTGGCGGACGGCCCAGCAGTTCGACCAGTGCGTCGGTAAAGCGGCCGGAATAGGTGTGTGCGCCGAAATGGACGTACTCGGACGCAAGCCGGTAGCCGATGCCGTCCGGTGCGGCTGTGACGAGCTTTTCCACCATCGATTGAATCAGCGGATCGGGCTCGCCATAGGCGGCCAGCCCCATCACCTTGTATTCGCCGTCGTAAGCCTGAAACCCGAGATACTCGGTGATGGCTGCATAGAGCCAGCCGAGCGAATGAGGAATATTCACCTCGTAGATCGGCGTAATTTCGGATCCCTCGCATTTCCACACAACCGTGCAGTGCTGGTCGCCCGAGCCGTCGATCGTGACGCAAACGGCGCTGTCGTAGCCGGACTGCATGTAGGCCTGGAAGGCATGGGTATAGTGGTGCGGAAAATCGGCGATGGGCGGAATGCCGATGCGGCCGAAGATCTTCTGCAGTTCCCGCTCATGCATGCGCCGGTATTCCGCCCACGAGCGCTTCCTGAGATTCCTTTCCTGCCAACCCGCCGTAGCCTCATCCACCGGGAACTCCCTGCGCACGCCCTCATAGAACGCCTTCATGGTGCCGTCGTTGTAGGCGGTGAGATTCCAGTTGATGGCGATCGACGAGATGTCGGACAATTCGCAACCCGCCGCCTTCAGGCAATACTTGAGCGCCTTTTCAGGATAGTGGTTTTGTGCATGCTTGATCCTCAGGTGGCGTTCCTCCTCGCTGAACGCCAGCACCGCGCCGTTCTCGACTATGGCGACGGAGGGATCCATTTCCAGGTTGATCCCGAGATAGAGCTTTCTGTCTTGCTTCATCAGACACCTCGAAGGCTTGTTCTTGTTCGGCAACAAGCTACATGGAAAGAAAATTGTCGACGATCGACAAGCCGGTCTCGCCGCTTTTTTCCGGATGAAACTGGCATCCGCAAATGCGGCCCTTTTGCACCGCAGCCGAGACGGCAAAACCCTCGTGATCGCAATCCGCCAGTCGGATGGCAGGGTCCGCCGGCACTGCGGCAAAGGAATGCACGAAATAGGCGGCGGCACCTTCCGCAATCCCGGTGAGCAGCGTGCCCTCCCAGGTGAGCCGGCCCGGCGGCAGCCGAAGCTCGTTCCAGCCGATATGCGGCGTCTTGCGCCACTTCCCGCCCGCAGCCTGGTTCGGAATCGCCGCGACCTTGCCGGCCAGAATATCCAGTCCGCGATGAAACCCGAACTCCTCGCTTTCCGAGAACAGCAGTTGCATGCCCAGGCAGATCCCCAGCAACGGCCTGCCGGTGGCCGCATACTCCCGGATCGGCTGCACCAGACCGCGCTTCTCCAGTTCCGCCATGCCGTCGGCGAAGGCGCCGACGCCGGGAATCACCAGTCTTTCGGCGACAGGGATGGCCTGTGCATCACCGGCGACTGTCACGTCTGCACCGCGGCTCTCCAGCGCGCGGGTTACGCTGAGAAGGTTGCCCACGCCATAGTCGACGACAACGACGCGGGGCTTCATGTGCGCCTCACGTGGATGCCTGCCTCGATCGCCGCCGTCCTGATCGCGGACAGAGGATGGCGGCTGTAGTGAAGGATGTCGGCCATGGCAACCGCGTCGGCATGGCCTTCGGCAACCGCCTTGACGACATCCCCGGGCGCACCCGCCCCGCCGCTCGCGATGACGGGAAGTTTCACCGCATCGGTGATGGCGCGGACCAGCTCGCAGTCCATGCCCTTGCGGGTCCCCTCCTGGTCAACCGAGGTGACGAGTATCTCGCCCGCTCCGAGCTGCTCGCCGCGCTTAGCCCATTCGACGACATCCATGCCGGTCTTCTCGCGGCCATTGTCGACATAGGCTTCCCATCCCCCCTCCTTCCGGCGCTTCGCTTCGATGGACAGGACGACGCACTGGCTGCCGAAGCGGCGGGCGATCTCGGTGACGAGTTCCGGGCGGCGCGTCGCAGCAGTGTTGATGGCGATCTTGTCGGCACCCGCACGCAGCAGATCGCGGACATCGTCCGTCGAGCGGATGCCGCCGCCTACCGTCAGCGGCACGAATATCTTCTCCGCGGTATGCCGCACGATGTCCGTCAGGTTGTTGCGGCCGTAGAGGCTGGCGACGATATCCATATAGATCAGCTCGTCGATACCCTCGCGGTAATAGCGCTCCGCATAAGCCTGGGGATCTCCGACGACGCGCAGCCCTTCGAGGTGCACGCCCTTGATGAGGTTCGGCCCCTTGATGTCGAGGCGCGCGATCAGGCGAATGTTGGACATGAATCCCCGTCCCGCATCAACGGGATAGATGCTTCTCGTGCCACACGGCTTCGCGCAGGTGCCAGCCATCCCCGTCGCGGTACCAGAGGTGCGGCGAGCGGAAGGTGTCGCAGAGTCGATCGTAATAAGCCCTGTCCATGACCGGCTGTTCGAACATACCGCTCGCCACCGGAAACTCTTTTTCCGGAATGCTCAAGTAGCGGAATATTTCGTCGGCGAAGCGCTCCGGAAATTCGTGGTCGAAGCGCTTGACGAGGGCGACGCCTTCCTCCCGCGTGATATCGCCCGAACGGATTTCCTGTGCGGCATCGTAGGTCGCCCGCCCGATGCCGAACTTGGTTCCGGTGGTGTGGTAATGGAAATCGTCGATTCGGTCGTCGATGCTGTTGTACTTGCTGTAAGTGCCCGGCGTGCGCTCGGGCGACGCCTGGAATCCGCCGTGTTCAACCGCATAGTAGTAGCAGCTCTGGGGGTGCCATTTCAGGTAGTAGCCGAGGTAATGGACCTCGACTTTCTTCTCCTGGATCCGCACCGGATCGGCCGGCAGATAGGGCTGGAGTTCGCACTGCTCGACGCCGAACTGCCCCTTGAGATCCGCGACCGAAACACCGCCGAGATAGATCCTGGATTGGTCGTTCGAGGTGAAATAAGACCAGTCCCGAAGGGCGCTTTCCGTATCGCCGATCGGGTTGCCGTACTCTGCCTCGTTCTCGCCGAAGAAAACGAGCGGTGCGTCGAAGAGCAGCGCCATTTTCGGGGCAAGGGACTTCTGCCCGAACATGAAGGCCTGAAACGGGTGCAGCAGCAACTCCGTCGACAGCCGGGTAAGGAGTCGATGCACCCGCGGATTAGGGGTCATCAGGTAATTGTCGAAGCCGGCATGCAGCCAGGCCTGGTGGTTCTTCCAGCCCCACTCGGTGTAGACATGCGGCGCCCAGGTGACCGTCAGCGGATGCATGCCGTACTTGTACTTGAGCATGTGCGCCGCATAAAAGCTGTCCTTGCCGCCGGAACCCGGAACGATGCAGTCGTAGCGGCCATCGTTGCGCCGGTGGCGGTCACAAAGCTCGATCAGCATGCGCTCGCGCTCCGCCCAATCTATCGCTCCGTGCTTCCTCTTGGCGAAATTGCAGGCATCGCACACGCCGGCCTCGTCGAAGTGGATGGTTTTCTTGATGCTCTGCTTGGTGTGCTGATATTCGACCGCGGAGTTCGGCCGCTGATTCGAGATGACGCACGACTTGCAAAACCGCACCTCGGCCGGAAGGCCATAGCGTGCCGAAGGATTTGCTGCCTCCTTGGCGAACAATTCGAAGTCGATGGCTCCGGGGTATTGAATTTTTTCCATTAACAACTGCCTCTGAGAATTCCGGGAAATCCGGCTGAAACGTACTTTGTCTTATTGAAAATCGGACCCTATTTCCTGCTGGGCCCGAACGAAGTCATCCGGCCGCCCGATGTCCAGCCAATATTCATGGATGGGAAATACAGACACGTCGCGCCCCTCCCCCACCAGCTTCTCGGCGAGATCGGTCATGTCCAGTTTCGTCTCCTTCCCGACTTCAGCGACGACTTGCGGGCTCAGGATATAGATGCCCGCGTTGACAAAAAAGCGGTGCACCGGCTTCTCGGTGATTGCCGTCACATGCCGGCCGGATGTTTCGACCACACCGTAGGGGACCGTGAAATCGTATTCCCTCACGCACATCGTGAGGTCGGAACCGTTTTCCTCGTGGAAGCGCAGCAACTGGCCGATATCGACCTTGGTGAGCACATCGCCGTTCATCATCAGCAGTGGGCGATCCTCGACAGTGGGCAGCAACCCCAGCGAGCCTGCCGTTCCCAGCGGATTCTCTTCCTCGACATAGCGGATGGTCGCGTTCCAGCGGCTGCCGTCGCCGAAGTGCCCCTTGATCGCCTCGGCCATGTAGTGCACGGAGATGTAGAACTTGTGAAAACCCGCGGCGAGGTAATTTTCAAGGATGACCTCAAGAAGCGGTTTGCCGCCGACCTTTAGCATCGGTTTCGGGCACTGATCCGTTAGCGGCCGCAATCTCGTGCCGTAGCCGCCTGCCATGAGAAATACCCAGTTGTCCTTGCGGACGGAGTGCAGCAGTTCCTTGTGGCTGATCAGACCAACCATGCGCCCGCCGTCATCGACGACCGGAATTACCAGCAGATCATGCTTGTCCATGATCGCAAACACTTCTTCCCGACCCACCGAAGCATGCACCGTCCTTGGCTGCCGGTTCATGGCCTGTGAAACCGGTTCGGTCAGGGCAAGTCCGTGGATCAGGGCGCGGCGGACATCGCCGTCGGACAGGGTGCCGAGCAGCACGCCTGACTCATCCACTACCAGGGCCAGCCTGAGCGCACCTGCATCGATTACGCCCAACGCATCACGCAATGGCGCTGCCGGGGCAATGACAATCTCCTTCCAGTTCTTTTCCATTACGCTTCCCGCTGACGATACAAGGCGCCGGCCGGAACGAATGTGCTTCCGGGCACCTCGGCTCCCTGAACGACCACCGCGTTGCTCCCGACGAAGCTGGCGGCGCCGACCTTCGCGCCACCGTTGACGACCGCCGCGGTCGAAATGTGGCAGTGGCTGCCCACCATTGCGTCATGCTCCACCAGTGCCATGGTGTTGATTATGACATTGTCGCCGACCTCGGCGCCCGAATTCACTAGGGCGCGATGCATGACGATGGTGCCATCGCCGAGAACGGCGCTGGGCGAAACGTATGCCAAAGGAGATACGATCGTCGCCAGCTTTCCGTTCGCCGCTTTCACGCGTTCATAGGCGCGGCTACGCGGCTCCACAGTCCTGATCTGGCCAATGCTCACCAGAAAGCAGGCACCCTCGGCGACGAATTTCCGTACATCGCTATCCGTTCCAATGACTTGATAGCCGAGAACCCTCTCTCCCGCTTTCTCGGGCAGGTCGAGAATTCCCAGAATGTCCCATTCTCCTGTCGCTTCGATGACGTCGATACAGGCCTTGCAATGGCCGCCGCCGCCAATGAGCACGAGGGGCTGTTTCACCTGCACGGATTCACTCAATGGGCTCATCCTCCGCAAAGTCGCGGCATGCCATCCGGCCTTGCCATGCCCAGAAATCCATCGGAGACACCCCGCTGCCCGGACGCTTCAATGTGAGATTGCCTTCGGAGAATATTTCCCCGGCCTTGATGTCCCTCGCCGCGACGAGACTCCTGCGTGCGATCGGCGCGTTCTTCAGTTCCGATGCAGAGGGACGCTTGCGTCCATCCCCGAGCGCAGCTTCCACCTGGCGGATGCCTGCCACCATGTCAGTCAGTTCCGTCGGTTCGAGGGAAGCCCGGTGATCCGGCCCCGGTAGCGCCCGATCGAGAGTGAAATGCTTTTCGACGATGACCGCGCCTCTTGCCGCCGCGGCGATCGGGATTGCGATGCCTTCCGTATGATCGGAAAAACCGACCGGCAGGCCGAAGGCGCGTCTCAGGGTATCCATGGCTGCAAGATTGACTTCCGAGTACGGCGCCGGATATTCGGTCGTGCAATGCAGGAGGGTCACGTTGGCGCCGAGCGCGGCCTGGCCTGCGTCCGAAATATAGGCCTGCCGGAAATCTTCCCGCGAAGACTGAGTGGCGGCGTTCAGGTAACCGAAGGCCAGCACCCCCAAAGCCTCCTCAATTTCGCCCAACGTTGACATGCCGGTCGAGAGGATCACCGGGCAAGCAAGGCGGGCCATCGCCAGCAGCAGAGGGCCATTGGTAACTTCCCCGGAAGGTATCTTCAGTTGTCCCAGGCCCAGCTCACGCACTAGAAACCTCGCGCTCGCCATGTCGAACGGGGTGGACAGAAAACCGATGCCGCGCAACTCGCAGTGCCGCATCAGACGCCGATGGTCGTCGGGAGCCAGTTCGAGGCGGCGCACCATTTCGAGCTGGCTCTCATCGTCGCCCGTCGTGTCTATCTGGTATTCGGCCTTGGGAGCAAAACGGCTCACGACCGCTTCCGCCCTGAAGGTCTGGAACTTGACGATGTCGGCGCCCGCATCGGCGGCGGCATCGATCAGACTGAGCGCCATGTCGATGGAGCCGTTGTGGTTGACGCCGGCTTCCGCGATGATGAGGCAGCGCGAAACGCTATCGGTCATTACCGGACTCCCCATTTTCCTGCCGCGGATGCGTGAAAAAGCGCTTTTTGAGAATTCCCTCCAGCGGGTATTCCGCCAGCACTTTCATGATTCTGTTTGCCACCGGACCGTCGCCATAGGGATTGGCAACCTGCCGCAGGGATTCCTGAAAATCGCGGGAGTACAGGCGTCGAAATGCGCTGCGGATCGATTCCCGCATCGGCTCGCAGTCGACGACGCTGGCGGCCTTGATCCTTCCCTTCTGTCGATCGCCGATGTTGATGGTGCCGATATGGAATGAGGGGGCTTCGATGAGGCCGCTCGACGAATTCCCGACCACTGCATCCACCTGGCCCATCACGGAGAAGTAGCGAAGCTGGCCGAGCGAGTCAAAGGCAGTAGCCCTGCCCGGATGCGCCGCCACATAGCCTTCAATCATCGACCGAATGACTCTGCCGCCCGTATCCGCATTGGGCATGGTAAAGATGAGCCGGGTATCGGGAAGTTCGTCCAGCGCGGCCAGCAACTCGCCGCATTGCTGTCCGGCGGTGTCGGCTTCCAGCGTGACGGGGTGGAACGTCACGAGGAGGTTTCTCTCCCCGAAGGAAAACCCCAAGACTTGCTCCAGTTCCGGGCGGCTCAGGAGTTTTTGGTTCCTGATTCCGTCGATGGCGGCGGCACCGAAATTGAAGACACGCGCCGGGTCTTCCCCCAACTGGACCACCCTCGCCCGGTATTCCTCGGTAGCGGTGAAATGCAAATGGGCCATCTTGGTGATGGCATGCCGGAATGCCTCGTCGATCGCCCCCTCGGTGGTCTCGCCGCCGTGCAGGTGCGCCAGCGGAATGCGCGCCACCAGTGCCGCCTGGGCAGCGGCGAAGATCTCGAAGCGGTCGCCCAGCAATACGATTATGTCGGGCTTGAGGCGGTCGAAGGCATCGGCAAAGCCGATGGTGCCCAGTCCCATGGACTTGGCGATGCCGACCGGGGTGTCGCTGGACAGCAGCATTTCCACCTTCGCGTCGATGCGGAAACCGTCCTCCTCGATGTTGCGGAAAGTCAGGCCGAATTCGGGGGAAAGATGCATCCCGGTAGCGACGGTCTGCAGCTCGAGCGCCGGGCTGGCCTGAATCTCCTTCATCAGCCAGTACAGGAGTCCGTATTCGGCGCGGGAGCCGGTGACGACGCAGACGCGGCGCTTCACTGTTTCTCTCTCATGGCAAGCGCAGGGCTGCTCGGCAGGTTGATGATCGCTTCGGCCAGGCGCCCGGCCACAGGCAGTGGCGCAGTCGGGCAGGCAGCGTACATGGGCAAGCGGTTGAGGAGGGTCCATGCCGGCCGCACCATCAGGCCGGCATCGTTGGCCACGGCCAAAAGACGGTCGCGCACGATTGCCGAGGGTTTGCGCAGAAGAATCGTGCTGAGCCAGTAATTGCTGCGGCAATTGCCCGGCTCATCGGCAAAACGCATTTCCGGATCGTCGGCGAAGGCCGCGCGGTAGCGGTCGGCCAGCGCCCGCTTGCTCGAGAGAAACTCGTCGAGCCTTTCCAGTTGGGCACAGCCCAGCGCGGCGTTGAGATTCGGCAATCGGTAGTTCCACGCCACTTCATCGTGGAAGAACTCCCAACGGTGGGGCCGTTTCGCCGTCGTGGTGATGTGCCTGGCGTGGCGGGCCAGCTCCGCATCCTGCGTAAGGATGGCGCCGCCGCCGCCGGTGGTGATGATCTTGTTGCCGTTGAAGCTGAGGGCGCCGAACAGGCCGAAAGTGCCCGTGTGCCGACCGTTGTAGAAACTGCCGAGGGACTCCGCGGCATCCTCGACAAGGGGGATACTGAAATCGGCGGAAACGGCCAACAGGCCATCGATGTCCGCCGGATGCCCGAAAGCATGCATGGGCACGATCGCCGCCAGTTTCCGGCCGGTGTGCTTGTTGCGCGCCAAGCCGCCGCTCCGATCGACCATGGAATCAAGGTAGTCGCGCAGCGCGTAGGGATCGAGGCCGAGGGTTTTCTCGTCGCTGTCGACAAAGTGCGGGGTTGCGCCGCAGTGGGCGACCGCGTTCGCAGTCGCCACGAAGCTCAGCGCCGGCACGAGCACCTCATCGTCCGGCTGCACACCGGCCAGCTTGAGCGCGACATGAAGCGCCGCCGTGCCGTTGACGGTGGCGACGGCATGGCGCGATCCGGTCACCTCCGTCAGCCTGCGCTCGAAATCGTCGACGTACTTTCCGACAGAGGACACCCAGCCGGTATCGATGCATTCCTTGACGTAGGCCCACTCGTTGCCGCCGAACAGCGGCTCATGCAGGGCCAGCGGCCGCCCCCCGGGAAGGACGGCCTGCAATGCAGCGAGGAAGCGCGCTTCCGTGCCGGAGTGCAGGTCGGTGGCAGCGGCGGACGTCATATGTTGTACCGGTCCGCCTTGTAGGCTGCCAGGTTTTTCGGGTCGGCAAACCAGGCCGCCGTTTCGGCAATGCCGCGCTTGAATCCCTCGCGCCCGCCGTAAGCCGGCTCCCAGCCGAAAAGCCGTTTCGCCTTCGCGTTGTCGGCCCACAGGCGCTCGACTTCGCTGTCCTTCGGCCGCATGCGAGCCTCGTCCGTCTCGATTTCGATCTCCGTCCCCATCGCCTCGGCAATGAGCCGCGCCGTGTCGCCGATGGAAATCTCGAAGTTGGAACCGAAATTGACCACTTCGCCGACGCCCGCATTGGAGTTCGCCGCAAGGATGAATCCGGCCACGGTGTCGAGGACGAAATTGAAGTCCCGCGTAGGATGGATCGCGCCCAGCCTGATGCGGCGCATGCCGCTGGCGATCTGGGTAATGATCGTCGGAATGACGGCACGGGCGGACTGGCGCGGGCCGTAGGTATTGAACGGCCGGACGATCGTGACGGGCAGGCCGAAGGAGGCGAAGAACGAGTAGGCCAGCTGATCGGCGCCGATCTTGGAAGCCGAGTACGGCGACTGCCCCTGCAGGGGGTGCTCTTCGGTAATCGGCACGAAGCGCGCAGTGCCATAGACTTCGCTGGTGGAGGTGTGCACCACCTTGACGCCGCCCAGTTCGCGGGCGGCCTGCAGGATGTTCAGCGTGCCCTTGATGTTCGTGTCGACATAGGTGTCGGGCGAATGATATGAATAGGGAATGGCGATCAGGGCGGCAAGATGCAGCACGGCATCGCAGCCCTGTATTGCCTTCTTCACGCCGTGCGGATCGCGAATGTCGCCGGCGAAAACGTCGAGGTTCTCGCGAATGCCGGGGTCGGCTTGGTCCAACCATCCCCAGGAATTGAAGGAGTTGTAGAGCACGAAGGCGCGAACGTCGCAGCCTTGCCGGACCAGGGCTTCGGTAAGGTGCGAGCCGATAAAGCCATCGGCGCCGGTAACAAGTATTTTCTTTGCAGTCATGGCATTCAAGCCTCCAGCGCCGCCGCAACGGCATCGGCGATCTGCCGCTGCGTGCCGACATCGAGTCCGGGGTGCAGCGGCAGACTGATGACGCACCGGGCCGCCTGCTCGGCAAAGGACAACGTGCCGGCCTGGCGGCAGTTCCGCCGGTATGCGGGTTGCTGGTGCAACGGCACGGGGTAATGGACAGCAGTGGGTATTCCGCGCTCGTTGAGCCGGGACTGGAAGCGGTCCCGGTCGTCTACTTTGATCGTGTATTGCGCGTAGACGCTGGTTCGATCGGGGCGAAGCGTCATCGGTTGGCAGATCCGAGGCAGCAGTTGGGCATAGCGGGCGCCGATTTCCTGCCTGGCCTGCACTTCCCAATCGAAGCGGTCGAGCTTGGCCAGAACGATGGCGCATTGCAGGGTATCCATGCGACCGCCTACGCCGATGCGGGTGTGGTGGTAGCGCTTTTCCTGGCCATGGACGCGAATCTCGCGCATGGCCTTCGCCAGGACTTCGTCGCCGGTGAAAATGGCGCCGCCGTCGCCGTAGCAGCCGAGCGGCTTGCTCGGGAAGAAGGAGGTGCAGCCGATGGTCGAGAGGTTGCAGCTTTTCCGGCCCTTGTAGGTGGCTCCGAAGCTCTGCGCCGCATCCTCGATGACCGGCAAACCGTGTTTTGCGGCAATGGCGTTGATCTCGTCCATGTCGGCCGGCTGGCCGTAGAGGCCGACGGGCATGATGGCCCTGGTCTTGGGGGTGATGGCGGTTTCGATCTTCGAGGCATCGATGTTGCAGGTATCCGGCTCGATGTCGACGAACACCGGCGTCGCGCCAATAAGGGCGATGACTTCGGCCGTGGCGACAAATGTGAACGGCGTGGTGACGACTTCGTCGCCGGGACCGACCTCCAGCGCCATGAGGGAGATCAGCAGTGCTTCCGTTCCGGAAGCCGCGGTAACGCAGTGGCTGGCGCCGGTGTAGGCTTCCAGACGTTCTTCCAGCTCGTGGACTTCCGGCCCCATGATGTATTGGCCGTGGTCGAGCACGCGCTGGATGCGCTCGTCGATCGGACTCTTCAGTGCCGCATACTGGGCCTTAAGGTCGATGAATTCGATCTTTCCGTTCATTTCGGTTCGCAGGAAGCGTCTCCGACTCGATATTGCCCACCGCAGTCCGGGCACGCCACGTCGCCAGGCCCGTCGCCCAGCCGGACACCGCACCGGCAAACCCAGCCGATGCGCCTGGCCGGCGTGCCCACCATCAGGGCGTGGGGAGGGATATCCCGCGTCACGACGGCGCCGGCGCCGATGAACGCGTACTCGCCGATCGTGTGTCCGCAAATCACGGTGCTGTTTGCACCCAGCGTGGCCCCGCGCCTGACGACGGTACGCCGATACTCGTGTTTCCTCGATACATGGGCGCGCGGATTGACCACGTTGGTGAACACCATGCTGGGGCCGCAGAACACGTCGTCCTCGAGCAGAACGTCGTCGTATACGGAAACGTTATTCTGGATTTTGACGTTGTTGCCGATGGCGACCCGGTTGCCCACAAAGACATTCTGGCCAAGGGAGCAATCCCGGCCTATCCTTGCCCCGCCGCAGATGTGCACCCAATGCCAGATGCGCGTACCGGCGCCGATGAGGGCGCCCTCGTCGATGATTGCGCTTGGATGTGCAGTGAATTCCGGCATCAGTAGTCCAGCGGCAGTGCGACGCGACGCCCATCGCGGGCGGAGAGGTAGCAGGCAATCAGGGTTTCGAGGGACTTAAGGCCCTCGCGGCCGTCCGTCTCGGGGTCGGCCTCGCCGCGCAGCACGCCGATCACGTTATCGTAGTAGAGCGGGTGCCCGAAGCCATAGACGGAGGTGGTCTGGTAGCTGGCATCCCGGACCTTGGCATCATCTTCGTCAGATTCGGCGAACTCCCAGTGCTGTATCTCGTTGACCGCCACCCCACCCACCTTGACGGTGCCTTTTTCACCGATGATGGTGATGCTGCCTTCCAGGTTCTTCGGGTAGGTGAGCATGGTCACGTTCATCGAGCCGAGGGCGCCGGAGCGCCAGCGGATGTTCATCACGCCGGAGTCTTCTACCTCGATGTTGCGCGCCAGTGTAGCCGTGTAGGCCTGCAGGCTCTCGATGGGTCCGATCAGCCAGTCGAGCAGATCGACGTAGTGGCTGGCCTGGTTCATGAAGGCGCCGCCGTCAAATTCCCAGGTGCCGCGCCAGGCCGCGCTGTCGTAGTACTCCTGCGGCCTCGTCCAGAAGACGTTGATGTTCACCATGTAGATTCGGCCGAAGCGGTTCTTGTCTATCGCGCTCTTGAGCAACCGCAGCGTGGCGTTGCGCCTGTTCTGCTTGACGACAAACAGCCTGATGCCGGCCTGATCGCAGGCTGCCACCATGCGCTGGCCGTCGTGCCACCGCGTTGCCATCGGTTTCTCGGTCATGACATGTCGACGCGATTCCGCGATCTGTACCGTCTGCTCGGGATGCAAACCGCTCGGCGTTGTCAGAACAACGACGTCGGCGGCGGTATCCGCAAGCAAGGCATCCAGGGAGCGATAGGGTTTGGCGCCGGTATCCGCAGCGGCCTTCTCCAGGGCGGCTTGATCGACATCGCATACGCCGACGAGTTCGGCGCGCTCCTTGTGCTGTGCGATGGCGCCAAAGTGATTTTTCGAAATGCGGCCGCAGCCGACGAGCGCGAAGCGAACCTTCCGATCGGTAATTGCGGGCGGATAATTTCTCATGGTCAGGCCTTGATCACGTTGTCCGCCGGCGCGAGATAAACGCCACGGGTATCGACGATGAGTTTTGCGTGCTTGAGGACGAGATCGTAGTCAAACGCATCGTGGTTGGTTGCGATGAGCACGACATCGTAGCCGGCAATGCTGTCTGCGGTCAGCGGCACGCTGGCAAGATCGAAGCAATGCTTTCGCATTTTTGGAAAGGACGGCACATGCGGATCGGAATATTCGACCGACGCCCCTTTCCCGGTAAGCAGTTCCATCAACTCGACCGCCGGCGATTCGCGCATATCGTCGACGTTTTTCTTGTAGGCGATCCCCAGAACCAGAACGCGGCTGCCCTTGATCGACCTGGATCGATCATTGAGCGCGTCCGTAATCTTGTCGACCACCCAATGCGGCATGCTGCTGTTGATCTCGCCAGCCAATTCAATGAAACGGGTATGAACGCCGTATTCCCGTGCTTTCCAGGTCAGGTAGAAGGGATCGATGGGTATGCAGTGCCCTCCGAGCCCGGGACCGGGATAGTAGGGAACAAAGCCGAAAGGCTTGGTCGCCGCAGCACGGATAACTTCATGGATATCTATGCCCATGCGGTCGGCGACAATCTTCATTTCATTCACCAGGCCGATGTTCACCGCACGGTGAATATTCTCAAGCAGCTTGGTCATCTCGGCCGCCCGAGTGGAACTGACCGGCACGACGCGGTCGACAGCGACGCCATAGAGGGCCAGGCCGGCTTTCAGGCAAGCCGGCGTCGTGCCGCCGCAGACCTTCGGAATGGTCTTGGTGACGAAATCCGGATTGGCCGGATCCTCGCGCTCCGGAGAGAACACCAGAAAAATATCTTCTCCCACCCGGAGCCCGCGCGATTCGACACGGGGCTTCAATTCCTCGTCGGTCGTGCCGGGGTAGGTGGTGCTTTCAAGAGAGAGAATCTGGCCCTTGCGCAGATGGGGCAGAAGGGACTCGGTAGTACCGATGACGAAACTGAGATCCGGTTCGCGATGGCTGTTCAGAGGCGTCGGTACGCAGATGATCAGCGCATCCGCCTCCGACGCCCGGGTGAATTCGGTGGTGGCCTCGAAGCCCCGCTTACGCGCCTGAGCTATGGCTGAAGGCGGAATATGCTGGATATGGCTCAGTCCCTGATTCAGCCGTGTCACCTTCTCCGCATCGATATCGATCCCAAGCACCCGGAAACCGATCTCGCTGTAGCGCAGCATGAGCGGCAATCCGACATAGCCCAAACCGACAATCCCGATGGTCGCACTGCGGTTCGCAATCTTGCCGAGAAAGTCGTCCAGAATCATTTTGGCATAACCGGAAAAGGCGGAATTTTATCAGTCCTGTTGTCGGGCTGAAGCACGAACAACGGGAGCACCCGGCTGCACTGCAGCGTCAAGTTCCCTGCGCAGCCGCTCGATCTCCTCGCGTGCAGCCTGGTATTCGCTTTCCTTGTAGCGAAGGAAGGCCCGCGTCAATTCCAGCTTGGCGGCGATGCCGCTCGGGGTGAGCAGGTAAGCATAGGCCAGCTTGTTGTCGCTGCGGCGGAAATTGTCGGCCTTGACCAGGCCCTTGTCGAGCAGG
>Ga0172380_10000884_pt1 | contig 54238 bp, 49 predicted proteins | sample Leawe162metaG_FD_119747 | JGI IMG/M metagenome (GOLD analysis project Ga0172380, IMG submission 119747) | Leachate microbial communities from a municipal landfill in Southern Ontario, Canada - Leachate well 162 metaG | ecosystem: Engineered > Solid waste > Landfill > Unclassified | place... | reverse complement strand
TCGGGGAAGGCCATGTCTCTGCCGATGGCAGCCAGCAGGCCTTCTTTGTTCCTTGCTGTGGCAAGATTGACCCGAAACACGAAATAACCGCAGGCTTCGGCGGCAATGATGAAAGGCTCGACATCGACTTCGCCTGGCAGCCGATAAACCCCCGAGCGGCCGATGTTCCCCAGCAAACCCTGAAGCTGATTCCCGGCCGTTCCACTCATTCGCGTATTCAGGCTAAAACCGGTTTTCTACTGATGTTCTGCGTTCCGGGAAAAATACTCGCCAAAATTTCTGTCGCTGGCCTGGATGTGATCACCGAGCCAGCCGCAGAGAAACTCATAGGCATCGACCGGCGTGATTTGCTCGCCATCTTCCACGCTTTTCTCGAATTCCTTGATCCGGTAGATCAAGTAGGCGTGCAGTTCGCGGTGCTCCGGCAAGCCGGGGTAGACGTTGGCCGCCATCAGCGCTTCTTCACTGGCGAAATGCACCTTGGTGTATTCCACCAGTTCGGCGATCGCCGCCTTGATGTCCTTCATGGGAAGAATGACGTCCAAGGCCAGGTTGTCGTAAATTTTGCTGGCAAGCTCGAATAGTTTCTGATGCTCACGATCGACCTGCTCAATACCGACGACATACCTTGAATCAAAGATCAGTCGATCTTCCATAACAACCTCCATGAATTGCGCCAGGGCAAAGGCATGCCGGACTCAGGGCGATTGCTTGCCGCCCCAGCCTGCCGGCAAACATCCTAGATCAACAGGCCTTCCGGGTATTGATTTGGGTCAAGCAAGCGCAGGCGGGAAGCGAAATCAAGCGCAGTGAAACCAACACTGAGGCGCAGACTCTGGTAGTCTGCCGGGTTGGCTTGCCAATCTGCGAACCGGCCAAGCTGGCTTATCTGCAATTGCTGGAATCGAACATAAATGAGAAATTTTGGTAGCGCTCCTGACGAATCACCGGACAGCCCATTACAGCCTTTACCACTGGAGAGCCAGCAAAATGGTCTCTCGTTATCGCCGGCAGCGCTGGCGTGGCTCGATTCATTTGGGAAATCCAGCTCTGCATCGGGCTCGTCCAACAGTCATTGCATCGTCTATGTGCTGTCTCCTGCCGATGCCCATTTGCACCTGTTCAAGGCTCGCAAACTGAAGAACGGCGGTTATAGCCACGCGGAGCGGTTCCGTCCGGATTTCCACCGTCTCACCTGGGGCAACGTGCCGGTTTATTATCAATCGGCGGATCTGCCGATTTTGCGCCTGTACCTCGCTCTCCAGGACAGTGTCATCTTGTCGATTCAGTCTTCACTCGCTCTGCATGGCGAGGAAGGCGCGCAGCTCATGCGCATGGCACTGCGCACCGGCCGTCTGCATCTGGAGGACACCGATCAGCCCCCCTTGTCTGCCGGTGCCGAGTTAAGCACAGAACTGCGCTGGCAACTGGGAACCGACGGCAAGCAGAGACTCGGCCTGGATCGCCAGGAAGCTCTGATTCTGCTGCCCACCTGGCCAGTCTGGTACTTGAATCCAACGCACGGCCAAGCTGGCGAAGTACGGCTCGAGCTGCCCGAAGAAATTGCGCATCAGTTGCTTGCGGCGCCGCCGCTGGATGAACTGGATGCACTGCTGGTGCATGAGCGTATGCAGGAAATCGGCAAGCAGTGCCACCTGCCGCTACCCCTGCCGCAAGCCACAAAACCTGTCGAACCGGCAGGCCGACCAACGGTCGTGGTCCGCCTGCAAGCCGGACGTTTCCGCCATGCCGCCGCGCTCAGCATTGCCGATGACCATGCCGTGGCCTCGCTTTGCTTCGATTATCCGGGCCTGCCGCGGGTTGCGGCGGCGGAGACCCCACCGCCTTTCCTGCGAGCCGAACGCGCCGGCCTTGCACTGACCCTGCTGCGCGATACCGCAAGCGAGAGTGCGGCCTGGCGTTTGTTGCAAACACAGGGCCTGGAAAGCTATCGCAGACGCTTGCCCAATTACCAGCGGATTGACAAGGACGAGGATTGTCTCCTGCCAGTGAGGCAAGATGCGGCGAGTTGGTTGCAAGTTCTTGAGGAAACCATTCCGCAACTGGTTGCTGCCGGAATCGAGGTCGAAATTGCCGCGGATTTTCCATACCAGGTCAAGGAAGCCGATGACTGGTTCGTCGAAGTGCAAGAGGATCCGGAAAGCGATGGCGAAAGCAAAGGCGACTGGTTCGACCTCGATCTCGGCGTGATTATCGATGGCAAACGCATCAGCCTGGTAGAGCCTTTGGCGCACCTGATTGCCGAAAGACCCAAGCTGCGTGAGGAACTGCGCCTGCTGGGCGAGGATCAGCGCATCGCGCTGACCTTGGACGAACGCCATGTCCTGCCGGTGCCTGTGGCACGGCTGCGCGGATGGCTCGGACCGATCTTCGAGTTTGTTGAAAACCACGGCAATCGTGATCTTCCGCGTTTGTCACGCCTCAATGCCTCTGCCCTGTTTGACCTCGAGCAACTGCCCAGCCATTGGCTGGGCGGGGCAAAACTGCGCGAACTGGGGCGGCGCCTGCGCGATTTTTCCGGCATCGAAGAAACGCTGCCGGCACCGGGCTTCACCGCCAAGCTGCGCACCTATCAGCAACTTGGTCTCAACTGGCTGCAATTTCTGCGCAGCTACGGACTCGCAGGAATTCTTGCGGATGACATGGGCCTGGGCAAGACCGTGCAAACCCTGGCCCACCTGCATCTGGAGAAAACCTCGGGCCGGGCCGACCGCCCCAGCCTGGTGGTACTGCCAACCAGCCTGATCGCCAACTGGCGCAGCGAAGCACAGCAATTCGCCCCCGACCTCAAGGTCCTGACCCTGCAAGGCCCTGAACGTGTCACGCACTTTGCCGAGATGGCCCAGGCCGATCTTGTGCTGACCACCTATCCGCTCCTGGTGCGTGATCAGCAAGCCTTGCTGGCTCAGGAATATCACTTGCTGGTGCTGGATGAAGCACAGTTTGTCAAAAACCCCAAAGCGCAGTCGCATCGTGTGGCCCGCCAGCTCAAAGCCCGGCATCGTCTTTCGCTGACCGGCACGCCACTGGAAAATCATCTCGGCGAACTCTGGGCGCAATACAACTTCCTGCTGCCCGGGTTGCTGGGTGATGTGCGCAGTTTTGCCAAAAATTTTCGCACCCCGATCGAAAAACTGGGTGACCAGGAACGTCGCCAGGAATTGGCGGATCGGGTGCGCCCCTTCCTGCTGCGACGAACCAAGGAGGAAGTGCTCAGCGAACTACCGCCGAAGACCGAGATCGTGCGCTGGGTCGAGTTGGCAGGCAATCAGCGCGATCTGTACGAATCGCTGCGCCTCGCCTATGACAAGAAGTTGCGTCAGGTGCTGGTGGCGCGAGGTTTGGCACAAAGTCAGATCATGATACTCGACGCCTTGCTGAAACTGCGGCAAACCTGCTGCGATCCGCGCCTGGTCAAATTGCCCAACCTCAATCCGGCACAAAGAACGCATGAGTCCGCCAAACTCGACTTGCTCATGGAGATGCTGGAGGAACTACTCGAAGAAGGCCGCAGCATCCTGCTGTTCTCCCAGTTCACCAGCATGCTTGCGCTGATCGAGGAAGATCTTGTGCAGCGGGGCATTCCCTACGTCAAGCTGACAGGGCAAACCAAGCAGCGCGAAACCCCGATCATCCGCTTCCAGCGTGGCGAGGTTAAACTGTTCCTGATCAGTCTCAAGGCAGGTGGCACCGGACTCAATCTGACTGCGGCGGACACTGTGATCCACTACGATCCCTGGTGGAATCCGGCGGTCGAAGAACAGGCCACCGCGCGTGCCCATCGGATCGGCCAGGACAAACCTGTTTTCGTTTATAAATTGATGACGCAGGGAACCGTGGAAGAAAAAATTCTGTCCCTGCAGGAGCGCAAGCGTGGCCTGTCCGACAATCTCCTCTCCGGTGTCGGCATCCACCAAAACCTGATCACTGCCGAAGATCTCGATGTACTTTTTCAGCCGCTGACGCCTTCATGACACTCACCGACCTGCGCTACATCGTCGTCCTCGCCCGCGAACGGCACTTCGGCCGCGCCGCCGAGAAATGCTTTGTCGCCCAGCCCACACTGTCCGTTGCCGTCAAGAAGCTGGAAGAAGAACTCGGCGTCGTACTCTTCGAGCGCGGCAGTGAAATCCGCGTGACGGTCATCGGCGAACAGATCATCGCCCAGGCAGAAAGAGTGCTGGCCGAAGCGGCGCGTGTGGCCGAATTGGCGGCGCAGGGCAAGGATCCATTGGCAGGTCCGCTCCATGTCGGCGTCATTTACACCATCGCACCCTATTTACTGCCCAAGCTGGTTCCCCTGTTGCGCAGCCACGCGCCGCACATGCCGCTGATGTTCAAGGAAGGCTTCACCGAGAATCTGGTCGAGTCGCTCAAGGCCGGCGAGTTGGACGTGATTATCATGGCTCTGCCGTTCATCGAAGCCGGACTGGTCGCCCAACCGGCGTATCACGAAGCTTTCCGGGTGTTGCTGCCCAAGGATCACGGCTGGGTCAAACGCAAGTCCATCGAACCGGTCAGCCTGCTCGACGAGCCGCTCTTGATGCTGGGTGCCGGCAACTGTTTTCGCGACCAGGTGCTCGACCTTTGCGCGCAGACAAGCACCAGCAGTTCACCGCAGATTCTTGAGGGCAGCTCGCTTGAAACCATCCGGTACATGGTGGCTTCCGGAATCGGCATCACCGTCCTTCCCGCATCATGCGCCGATCTGATTCCCCGGGATGATCCCCTGCTGCGCGTGCGACCCTTCGTCGACCCAACGCCGACGCGCCAGGTCGGCCTGGTCTGGCGCAGCAGCTTCCCGCGTCATCGCGCCATTGACGTGTTGCGCAAGTCTCTTCTGGAGTGCCGCCTGCCTGGCTGCAAGTCCATCAGCAGGGCATAGTTTGACGTCAAACAATCCGGCACCCCCGGATTTCAGGCTGGAAGCGGCGCTCGAGCGAATCCACTGAAAATCGCGTGTGCGTTCTTGATGGGAATCAAGGAAAATCGCATTCCCGACACGTACAGTCCGCTCCACTGCAATGCGCAGATTTCTTGGCCAGGGGGACTTTATGAGCGGAACTTTCACCACCTCAACGGCGCGCAACATCTTTTTCGGGGGGACAGTCTTCTTCCTGCTGGTGTTCGTGGCGCTCACGTATCAAAACGAACAGATGATCCCCTTGCGGGATCAGCGGCAGCAACTGGCCTCCAATCCGGCCATCGCCGCGGGCAAAAAAATCTGGGAGACCAATCAGTGCATCGGCTGCCACACCCTGCTCGGCGAAGGCGCGTATTTCGCACCGGAACTGGGCAATGTGTACAAGCGTCGCGGCGGGGATTTCATCAAGGCCTGGATCAAGGCACAGCCGACCGGAACACCAGGACGCCGGCAGATGCCGCAATTCAACCTGACCGACAAGGAGCTGGACGAACTCGTGGCCTTCTTCAAGTACGCGTCAGAAATCAATACCGCCAATTGGCCACCCAACATTGAAGGCTGAGGCCGGAGGACAATGACTATGCAATACAAATCACAATCGGTCGCGAAGTACTATTTCATCGGTGCCATCGCGCTATTCACTTCCCAGATCATCTTTGGCCTTGTAATGGGCCTGCAGTATGTCATCGGTGATTTCCTGTTCCCCGCGATTCCCTTCAACGTCGCACGCATGGTGCATACCAATTCGCTGATCGTCTGGTTGTTGATGGGCTTCATGGGCTCGGCCTACTACCTGGTTCCCGAGGAATCGGAAACGGAATTGTTCAGTCCCAAGCTCGCCATCGCCACGTTCTGGATCTTCCTCATTGCGGCGGGTCTGACCGTGGTCGGCTACCTGATGGTGCCGTATGCCGCACTGGCGAAAATGACCGGCAACGATCTGCTGCCGACCATGGGCCGCGAGTTCCTCGAACAGCCGCTGCCCACCAAGATTGGCATCGTGATCGTCGTATTGTCCTTCCTGTTCAACCTCACCATGACGATGCTGAAAGGTCGCAAGACCGCCATCACACTGGTGCTGATGATCGGCTTGTGGGGTCTCGCGGTGTTCTTCCTGTTCTCCTTTTACAATCCGAGCAACCTGGTGCGCGACAAGTTCTACTGGTGGTGGACCGTGCATCTCTGGGTCGAAGGCGTGTGGGAACTGATTCTGGGCGCCATCCTGGCCTTCGTGCTGATCAAGGTAACCGGCGTCGACCGGGAAGTCATCGAAAAGTGGCTCTATGTCATCATCACCCTGACGCTGGTCACCGGCATCATCGGTACTGGTCACCACTATTACTGGATCGGCACGCCCGAGTACTGGCAATGGTGGGGCTCGATCTTCTCCGCCCTGGAACCGATTCCCTTCTTCGTCATGACGCTGTTTGCCTTCAACATGGTAAACCGCCGCCGTCGCGAGCACCCGAACAAGGCGGCGACGCTGTGGGCACTGGGCACCGGCGTGATGGCGTTTCTCGGTGCGGGCGTCTGGGGCTTCATGCATACGCTGTCGCCGGTCAACTACTACACCCACGGCACCCAGATTACCGCTGCCCACGGCCACATGTCCTTCTACGGCGCCTATGTGATGGTGGTGCTCACCATGATCTCCTACGCCATGCCGCTGTTGCGAGGCCGCGCAGCCAATTCGAACCGGGCGCAGGTCATGGAGATGTGGAGTTTCTGGCTGATGACGGTCTCGATGGTGTTCATCACCCTGTTCCTCACTGCTGCCGGCATTCTCCAGGTTTGGCTGCAGCGCGTGTCGGCGACGCCCATGTCGTTCATGGACACACAGGCGCAGATCTCTCTGTTCTACTGGATGCGTGAGGTGAGCGGCGTGGTCTTCCTGATCGGACTGCTGGTGTATATCTGGTGTTTCTTCTGCAAGGCAGATGCCGCCAGGGCATAAAGCAACAGCATAGCGAAGCAAAACCCGGCGCAAACCGGGTTTTGTTTTCTCGGCACCCAATAGGATGACTGTGATGGATATGCGAGCAACGGAAGTTCCCTACTATGAGGTCGTCGGCAACGAGATCGACCTTTTCGAGCACGCCTGGAAAAATCGTCTGCCGGTCCTGATCAAGGGACCCACCGGTGTCGGCAAGACGCGCTTCGTTGCCCATATGGCGGCACGTCTCGGCCTGCCGCTATTCACCGTCGCCTGCCACGATGACCTGACCGCCGCGGACCTGGTCGGCCGGCACCTGATTGGCGATGGCCAAACCTACTGGTCGGACGGCCCGCTCACGCGCGCAGTGCGCCAGGGCGGCATTTGTTATCTCGATGAAGTGGTCGAGGCGCGCAAGGATACGACCGTGGTGATCCACCCTTTGGCCGACCACCGTCGCACCTTGCCCATCGATCGCACCGGCGAAGTGCTCACTGCGCCGCCGTCATTCATGTTGGTGGTGTCCTACAACCCGGGTTACCAGAACTTCCTCAAGGGCATGAAACCCTCTACCCGGCAACGCTTCGTCAGCATGCGCTTCGATTTTCCGCAGGCTTCACGCGAAGAGGCGATCCTGATCGGCGAAACAGGTTGCGATCCGATGACGGCAAAACGCCTCGTCTCCATCGGCGGGGCTCTGCGTGCCCTGAAGGATGTTGATCTCGAAGAAGTAGCCAGCACGCGCCTGCTGGTGTATGCCGCCATTCTGATCCGCGACGGACTCGATCCCATCGAAGCCTGCCGTGCCGTGCTCGTGGAAAGCCTCACCGACGATACCGAGGTCGCCGCAGCCCTGTTGGAGGTGGTTCTTGCCACCTTTGGTCGATAACGCCCCCAACAAGGATCAGGCGAGTTCCACCCAGCGCTGGCGGCTGTACTGCCAGATCGGGTTCTTCGTTCTGTTCGTCATGGCGCCGGTGTTCGACATCCTGCGCTATGACCTTGTGGCCGGCCATGCCGTGATCCTGGGCGTCGATTGGCGCCTCGGGCTCGACGACTTTTTCGCCGGCCACATTGACGCAACTCAGGCCGGAATCAATCTCATGCTGCGGCTGTTTCTACCTCTCCTCGGCAGTGCAGCGCTTTTCATCGCTGCCGCCTGGCGCTGGGGAAGGCTCTATTGCGGCTGGCTGTGTCCGCACTTTTCCGTCGTCGAGACCATCAACCGGCTGATGCGTCACGCCTCCGGCAAACCCAGCATCTGGGAAGCCAAACCGTTGCCGGCGAAGAATCCGGATGGCAGTCCATTCGTGGTCGATGCCCGGTGGTGGCTGGTGACGGTGCCGCTGGCGGTGGCCTTCGCCTTCCTCTGGGCGGTCGTGCTGCTCACCTACCTGCTGCCGCCCATGGAGGTGTACGGCAACCTCCTGCGTCTCGCGCCGACACGCAACCAGGGAATTTTCATTGCCGCTGGCACCATCGTGCTGACCATCGAGTTTCTCTTCGCACGGCATTTGTTCTGCCGCTTCGGCTGCGCTGTCGGTCTCTTCCAGAGCCTGGCCTGGATGAGCAATCGTGGCGCCATGGTGATCGGGTTCGAGCGCAAGCGGGCTGCCGATTGCAGCAGTTGTTACCAGGCGCAGTCGATGGAAACTGCGGCCTGCGAGGCAGTCTGCCCGATGCGGTTGAAGCCGCGCATCAGCAAGAACCAGATGTTCACCTGCACCCAATGCGCCCAGTGCGTCGATGCCTGTGCCACAGTGCAACAGGAACGCGGCACCTTGCTGGAGTGGGTCGAGCATGAAAAGGCGCGCCAGAATGAAGCCCAGGTCAGCCTGACCGGAAAGAGGGACTGATGGAAGAATTCGTCGGCGACATCTGGAACCGTTTCATCACTCGTGTCGCACGCCGCAACTATCCCGAGGCAGCGGTAAAACTTGATGACATGGAAAAAATGCTTGGTGTGATGTTCCGCGCGCTCGGCGGGGACGCTGGCCTGCGCGTGGCTGCAGCCGCAGAACAACAGCATGGCGCCCGTCGACGCTGGCTATCCCGTCTTGCCGGCAGCGACCAACGCAACGCCGCCGCATCTCTGGATATGGAAACCCTGCGTTTGCCTGCAGAGATTGCCCTGTTTGCCGAGCAGATCCTCAATCGAGATCTCTATCTTTGGCTGATTGCCCAGGCGGCTTACACCACGGCACCCGATAGCGCCAACTGGATCGTGCGTAACCAGTGCGCCACGCTGCGTGCACTCGAGGCCTTGCCGGGCCTGGCGCGGCGTTACCGACGACTGGTGGCGGCCGTGCTGGCCGAACGCATCGATCCCGCAGCCATGCCGGCAGACGAAGCGGCTCAGGAGCGTGCAGTGCGTGCGGCGCTTGAGGCGCCCGGCACGGTGTTCGCGCTGCCGCCGCTGCAGCACAAAAAAGCCAGGCCGATACAGCCGGTGCCGCTCTGGTTGCTGCCCTCGCCCTTGTCAAATTTACCCGCCGCGCCGCGCTCCCACGTCCCGGCAGAATCTGCCGACAACGCAGAACACAAGGAAGTTGCCACGAGCCGCAAGCGCTACCAGGCGGAGCGCACCGAGATGCCCGACAACGAATCGCCGATGATCATGATGTTCCGCGCGGAAAGCCTGCTCTCCTGGGCCGAGTATGTAAAAGTCAATCGTGCCACCGACGACGACACCGACCCGGACGCTGCCCGCAAGGCCGAGGACCTGGAGAAACTCAGCGTGGCTCAGGATGGCGAGCGTGTCGCTGCGAAAATCCGCTTCGATCTGGACCTACCCTCGGCCGCCGAGGACGATGAGCCGCTGGGCGAAGGCATTGCGCTGCCCGAGTGGGACTACCGCCGCCATCAACTCCGGCCGGATCACTGTCGCCTGCAGCGACTGCTGGCACGCCACGCCGAGCCGCTGCCGCTGCCCGAACGCCTGCGTCGCCCGGCGCGCAAACTGAAAAGCCAGTTCGCGGCGCTGGCGCCAGTGCGCCGGTGGCAGAAATCCCAGCCCGATGGCAACGAACTCGACATCGACGCCTGCGTCCGCTTGCATGCAGACAAACTGGCCGGCAGCCAGGTTGGCAACGGCACTTACCTGGCACAGAACCGCAACGAACGCGACCTCGCCTGTCTTGTCCTCGCCGATCTGTCGCTGTCCACAGATAGCTGGGTATCGGACGAACATCGCGTCATCGACGTGATCCGCGACAGCCTGATGCTTTTCGGTGAAGCCCTGTTGGCCACCGGCGACCGCTTCGGTTTCTATGGCTTCTCATCGCTCAAGCGCGGCCATGTGCGCTTCCACGAACTCAAGGATTTCGCTGCGCCTTTCGACAACCAGGCGCGTGGCCGCATCGCCGCACTCAAGCCGGGCTTCTACACGCGCATGGGCGCCGGCATCCGCCATGCCACATCGCTGCTGGAGAAACAAACCGCCACGCGGCGGCTGCTGTTGATACTTTCGGACGGCAAACCGCACGACGTCGATCATTACGAGGGGCGCTATGGCATCGAGGACACGCGCATGGCCTTGATCGAAGCGCGCCGCATGGGAATGAAACCCTTCTGCGTCACCATCGACCGCGAAGGCGCCTCTTATCTGCCGCACATGTTTGGTCCCGCCGGATTCACCGTGTTGCGCAAACCTGATGAACTACCGCTACGCTTGCCGATGCTCTACGCCCAGATCACCGGGAACTAGGCGACCAGCGTCACCAAGCTAGGCCTTCTTTTTTTTGGCCGTGCTGGCAGGCTTGGATGGCGCAGCAGCACTGACAGGCGTCTTCGCTTTGCTGACGCGGGCCTTGGCCTTTGGGGCACTGGACGTCGGTTTGGCTGGCGTGGCAGGTAACGTCTTGGCGACCTTCGGTGCGCGTGCTTCAAATTCAAATCCCACCTTGCCGTCCCCGCCCCGCACCAGATAAGCCGAAAACTTGCGCTTGGTGCGCGATGAAATGAAGCCTTTGAGCAGATCGGTGCGGCCAGTGGCGAGCAGCTTGTGCATTTGCGACTGTTCGATCGTCTGCTGCAGGATGATTTTGCCGGAGCGGAAATCGCAACTCCGGGCTGGCCCCGAAGACTTCTCGCACACATAGGACATGCCGCTCTCAAAGACGCTGGCGCCGCATTTCGGGCAAGGTCCAAGCGCTTCCTGCGCGCTGAAATCGATCGCTTCGCCCTCGCCTTCGCCATTGCTATTGCCGAAATCGAACTCGGGCTGGTGCTCGGCATTGAGCTTGATGACGGCCGCAAAGGGGCGCCCCATCTTGCTGCGAAAACCCTGCAGGGGGCCGATGACTCGCTTCGTCAGCAGTTCTTCGACTTCCTCGGGCTCGTACTGGCGACTGGCAACCACTTTCCACAGCGCAAAGTCGCAGGCTTTGCATTGAAACTTCTTGTAGTTTTCCTGGATCACGCCGCCGCACTTGGGACAGGGCGTTTTCAAGGTGCTGAACGCCTCATCCGGAATCTCGCCATGCTTGATGCGCTCGACCATCTCCTGGGTCTGCGTGGCGATTTGTTCCATGAAGGTGTTGCGCGCCAGTTCGCCGTGCTCCATCTGCCGCAGCTGATATTCCCAATTGCCGGTGAGCTCGGGCGAGCGCAGACCCTCAACGTTGAGTTTGGACAGGGCGAAGAGCAGCGAGAAGGCTTTTGCCGTCGGCTGCAATTCGCGGCCGTTGCGATGAACGTATTCCTCGAACAGCAAACCCTCGATTGTTGCGGCACGTGTCGCCGGCGTACCGAGACCGCGTGCCGCCATGGCCTCGCGCAATTCTTCGTCTTCGACCAGTTTGCCGGCACCCTCCATGGCCGAGAGTAGCGTTGCTTCGTTGAATCGTGGCGGGGGTTTGGTGACGAGTGCCTTGACTTCGATGTCATTGGCCCACACCCGTTCGTCCTTGTCGACGGGCACCAGTTGCGCACCGCTGCCTTCAACGTCACCTTCACTGACCGCTTCCTTGCCATACACGGCCAGCCAGCCGGCGGACACCAGCACTTTCCCTTCACTTTTGAAAGGCTCGCTCTCGACGCGGGTGATGCGCGTGGTCACGTTGTATTCGGCGGCAGGATAAAAGATGGCTAGGAAGCGTTTGGTCACCAGGTCGTAGAGCTTCTGCTCGGCTTCCGAGAGATGTTTCGGCAGTTGCGCCGTGGGAATGATGGCGAAGTGATCGCTGATCTTGGCGTTGTTGAATATGCGCTTGTTCGGGTGCACCCAGCCGCTCTTGAGAATCTGTCCGGCAAAGATGGCGTAGGGACTGTCACCCATAACCTGCAACGTCTCCTTGACGTTGGCGATGTAATCCTCAGGCAGGCAGCGTGAATCGGTACGCGGGTAGGTCAGCACCTTGTGCTTTTCGTAGAGTGCCTGCGCCAGGCCCAGTGTGGATTTGGCCGAAAAACCGAATCGGCCGTTGGCTTCGCGCTGCAATGAGGTCAGATCAAACAACTGGGGAGGCAGTTGCGTGGTCGGCTTGCTTTCTTCCGTGACGCTGCCCGGTTTTCCCAGGCATTTGTTGCGCAGCGCCTGAGCCTTTGCGGCATCCCAGAGGCGCTCGGCGCGGGCATGCTCGTCGCTGTCGGCGCCGCTGGGCTTCTTGAATTTTTCGTCGAACCAGCGCCCGCGGTAAGTCCCGGCAACAGCACCGAACTCGGCCTCGACTTCCCAGTAATCGCGCGGAATGAACTTGCGGATTTTTTCCTCGCGTTCGACCAGGATCGCCAGCGTCGGCGTTTGCACACGACCGACCGGGGTCTTGTAAAAACCGCCGTTTTTGGAGTTGAACGCCGTCATGGCACGTGTGCCGTTGATGCCAATCAGCCAGTCGGCTTCGGAACGGCAGCGGGCGGCATCGGCCAGCGGGCGCATTTCCTCTTCACTGCGCAGGTGGGCAAAACCGTCGCGGATCGAGCCCTGGGTCATCGATTGCAGCCACAGGCGGCGCACCGGCTTGTCGGTTTTGGCATGCTGCGCCACATAGCGAAAAATCAGTTCCCCTTCGCGTCCGGCGTCACAGGCATTGACCAGGCCAACAACATCCTTGCGCTTGATGAGACGGGTGAGCAGCTTCAGCCGGTCGGCGGTTTTTTCGATCGGATTCAAGGCGAAGTGTGGCGGTATCACCGGCAGATGGGCGAACGACCACTTGCCGCGCTTGACCTCGTATTCCTCGGGAACGGTCAATTCCAGCAAGTGACCGATGGCGGAAGAAAGAACGTAGGTGTCGCTTTCAAAATACTCGCCCTGCTTCGTGAAACCTCCAAGCGCCTTAGCGATATCCTGGGCTACCGACGGCTTCTCGGCGATGATTAGCTGTTTAGAACTCATTGGTTGTCATTGCTGTACCGGCGAAGCGGCGCATGATAAGCGCCCGCAGCGGCTGCTGGCAAGGCTGCTGGCAAATTAGTGCGCGAGAGCAGAATGGTTTTCCGCCGACAGCAGTTCTTCCAGCAGCAGGGTGTCGAGAGATTCATCGCGCCGCCACAGCACCATCAGCACAATGATTTTCAGCTTGTCGAGCGAGACCGTCTGGTCGCGCAGGACCATGGCACGTTCGATGATCATTTCACGGACCACCGGGTCAATCACGCCGGAACTTTCGAGAAAACACAAGAATCCGCGGCATTCCGTGGGCAGTTTGGCAAGCTCGACGGCGCAATAGATGCGCTGGGAATTTGCCAGGGTTGACAGACGCTGCTCGAAGGCCAGCGACTCGAGACCGGCCAGCCACTCGAGCGCCGCCGCAATGTCTTCCTGCTCGAACCCAATGGCGGAAAGCTTGCGCGCCAGAACGGCGGTTTCCGGGCAAGCGCTCGGCTGGGCGTAGGTTTCGAAGAGATAGACGAGAATATCGAACATGTTGGTGACCCGCTATGTCTGGAAATAGGGAGGTTCCTGGGCGATGATACTCTAAGAGGCTGTCTCATAAAATCCCGCGTGCGATTTTATGGGACAGCCCCTACGCGCGGTGCAAACGCTGATAGCGGCCGCCGGGCAAGCTGGCCACCTGCCCGGCAAGTTCCAGCTGCAGCAGTGTGGCCAGCAGCATGTCGGGCGTCAAACCTGACCGCGTTGCAAGCACATCGATCTCGCAAGGATCATGACCCAGTACTGCCAGAAGCTGTGCCGCGGCCGGATCAATTGCAGCAGCGCCGGGATCCGTTACCGGACCGGCTGCCAGCTTCGCCGGAGACTGCCAACCGATTTCCTCGAGAATGTCCTGCGCCGACTCTACCAGCTTGGCGCCCTGCTTGATGAGTTGGTGACAGCCCTTGGACAAAGGCGCATGGATCGAGCCGGGAATGGCGAACACGTCCCGACCCGCTTCGGCAGCCAGCCGTGCGGTGATCAGCGAACCGCTGCGTGCGGCGGCCTCGACGACCAGGCAGCCTCGTGCAAGGCCGGCAATGAGCCGATTGCGGCGCGGGAAATTGGCAGCCATTGCCGGCGTTTCAAGGGGAAACTCACTGATGATGGCACCATGTTGCGCAATGCTGCGCGCGAGTTCATGGTTCCGGGCCGGGTAAATGCGGCTGGCGCCGGTGCCGATCACGGCGATGGTCGAGCCCGCAGGTTCATTGCGCACGCTCAGCGCGCCGCGGTGCGCCGCAGCGTCGATGCCCAAGGCCAGACCACTGACGATGGTCAGCCCGGCACCGGCCAGGGCCGCAGCAAACGCCTCCGCATTGGCCTGCCCCTGTGGCGTGGCATTGCGGCTGCCGACGATGGCGAGCCCGGGCCGGTTGAGAATGTCGGCGCGTCCCTTGAGGTAAAGCAGGATTGGTGGATCCTCGCTGCTTAGCAGCGCCTGGGGATAATTACTGTCAGCCAGCGTCACCAGTTGATTGCCCGGCTCCCCGGACCAGCGCAACGCGGCTTCGATTGCCTCCGTGGTGGCTGCGTCGGATTGCAGCAGGCGCTCGGCCAGGGTTGCGCCGACCACGCCGCGCAAAGAACTCACGCTCGCATCGAATACCGCTTCCGGCAAACCGAAGGCATGCAGCAACTTGCGCTGGGTCTCGCCGCCGACACCGGGTATCAGCGTCAGTCTCAGCCAGGTTGCCAGACTGGCATCAACGGGCATGGCAGCGACTCAGGGCGCGGCGACGACGTCGCCGATTTCCACCGAACGGGTGACATTCATGACCAAGGCATAGGAAACACGTTCGAATACGCGAAACACGAACACCAGGCCATAACGTTCATCGGGGAGCTTGTGGATTTCCTTCCGATCTTCATGCACATTGCTGACTTCGGCACCGGCGCGCCACAAGGACAGGACGTGGCCGATCTCGAGCCCGTCGCGCTTGCCGCGCGACAGGGTCACAATGGAATTGCGGCCGGCCTGGTTCACGCCGCCATACACGGAAACGATGCGGCCCTTGAGTGTCTTGCTCGGGGCGTGTGGCACATAACTGATGATGTCCGCGGGCGGCGCAGGCAGCAGGCGGTCGCCTCGCCCGATTTCCTGGCGCGAACTGATGATTTCAAACGTACTCGGTTCGCCCTCGCGCAACAGACGCGCACTGCCAAGATAGAAGGTTTCGAAACCGAGCGTTTCCTGATTGTCCGGATCGACCAGTGCCTTGCCAGGCCGATAAATCTGCCACAGCGCTGCCTTTTCCTTGACGCCCGTTACTCCTGTCACGTAAGCCAGGTCTGCACGGCCGATATACACGCGGTCTTCCTGGGTGGCGATAATGCGCGGCGCCTTATCCAACTGCCCGGGCTCTGCTACCAGAGGCTCCGAGAGGAAAGGCTCGATCGCCTGTTGCGGGATGCTCGGGATCTGGCGCTGGTTGTCCTCGCTATACACCCGAGGGAAGGCCTTGACGTTGTCGACCGGGTTGGCGATCTTGAGTTGTGGCTGGGCTCCGCTCTGATCCAGGATCACCACTTGCCCGGGATAGATGCGCTGGGGATTTCTGATCTGTTCCTGATTGAGGCGCCAGATTTCCGGCCAGCGATACGCTTGCTTGAGGAATTTGGTGGCGATGCCCCAAAGCGTATCCCCGGGTACCACGATGTGGCGATCAGGTGCGTCCTCCGCAAGATCCTGGGATTGAATCGTCTGCGCCCAAGCGGGCGGACTCGCCAAGCCCAGCATGAGGCTTGAATAAGTCAGCAGCAGCGCAGATATAATGCGAACAAAAGCGGTCATCGTGTTACCTCGCAGGTCATGCATCCGATCCCCGGCCGGCGAGTGACGCGGCCATTCGATCCAATGCGGTTTTGCATCAGATTTTGCATGTAATGGTCTAATTCAGCAACAATTTCGGCGTATATTTTTCATCATCGTTGTATGGCTCGACTGCCCATCATTTGTTATCCCGATCCGCGCTTGCACACCAAGGCAAAGAAAATCGAACAGGTCGATGATTCGATCCGCCACCTTGCCGCCGACATGGCCGAGACCATGTATGCCGCTCCTGGCGTGGGATTGGCGGCAACTCAGGTCGATCAGCATGTTCAGTTGATTGTCATCGATGTCTCGGAAGACAAGTCCAGGCTGCAAACATTCATCAATCCTGAAATTCTGGCGCGTGATGGCGCGTGTGAAGGCGAAGAAGGCTGTCTGTCGGTACCAGGTATCTACGAAAACGTCACGCGTAGCGCCTGGGTTCGGGTACGCGCCATCGATTTGAATGGTCAGCCGTTTGAACTCGAAGCGGAGGACTTGCTGGCAGTTTGCATCCAGCATGAGATGGATCACCTGCAAGGCAAGGTTTTTGTCGAATATCTTTCCCGGCTCAAACAAACGCGCATCAAGAGCAAGCTCACCAAGCACATGCGGATCACTGCCTGATGCGCATCATTTTCGCTGGAACACCGGAATTCGCTGCCACAGCGCTGCAGGCACTGCTTGATGCCGGACACCAGATATCACTGGTGCTGACCCAGCCGGACCGTCCCGCCGGGCGCGGCATGCAGTTGCTGCCAAGCGCCGTGAAGCAACTGGCACTCCGCCATGGTCTTGGGGTCTGCCAGCCGGAACGGCTGAAAGACCCGTCCAGTCATGAACCGATACGCGCTGTCGTCGCAAACAACCAGGCAGATCTGATGGTGGTGGTGGCTTACGGCCTGATCCTGCCGCAAGCCGTGATCGACCTGCCGTGTCTTGGCTGCATCAATATCCATGCTTCCCTGCTGCCGCGCTGGCGCGGTGCGGCACCGATCCAGCGTGCCATCCAGGCCGGCGACCGGGAAACCGGCATCACCATCATGCGCATGGATGCAGGTCTCGATACCGGCGCAATGCTGTTGCAACGTGCGCTGCCGATTGCGCCGGATGACAATGCCGCAAGTCTGCATGACAAACTCGCCGTTCTTGGCGGCGAACTGATCGTCGAGGCGCTGACCCGCTTTGACAACTTGCAGCCGGTTGCACAACCTGACGTGGGCGTCACCTATGCCAGCAAGGTCGGCAAGGCCGAGGCGCCGCTCGACTGGCAGCAGTCGGCGCAACAACTGGAAAATCAGGTGCGTGCCTTCAATCCGTTTCCCGGGGCGAGTTCGTCGTGCAACGGCACCCAGCTCAAAATCTGGCGCGCCACAGCCGTACCCGGAGAAGGCACTCCCGGCAAAGTTCTGGAAGTGACTGGCGCTGGCATCCAGGTGGCCTGTGGGGTTGGCGCATTGTGCCTCACCGAATTGCAACGGCCGGGCAGCAAGCGCCTGTCTGCGAAAGACTTCCTGCACGGTTTCCCAGTATCTGTCGGCACGCGCTTCGGCAACGATTGAATTATTCCGCTCATCCCCCATCTAATTCCCGTAATTTGCAGGGATAGGAGGAAGCTCACCATGTTTGGCAACTGGCTAAAAACTGCCGTCCTGATGGCGGCGATCGTCGCTCTTTTCGGCGCCATCGGCGGCATGCTCGGCGGCGCGCAGGGAATGTTGATGGCATTGCTGCTCGGCGGCGCCATGAACATCTTCGCCTACTGGTTTTCAGACAGCATGGTGCTGAAGATGTACAACGCACAGGAAGTTGACGAAGCTTCCTCGCCTTATCTCTACAACATGGTCAGGGATCTGGCAGGCCGGGCGGAGCTGCCGATGCCGCGCGTGTATATCATCGATGAAGATCAGCCGAATGCTTTCGCCACCGGCCGCAACCCTGACCACGCCGCTGTCGCCGCCACCCGCGGCATCCTGCAAATGCTCTCGGCGCGAGAACTGCGCGGTGTGATGGCACATGAACTGGCGCATGTGCAGCACCGCGACATCCTGATCTCAACCATCTCAGCCACCATGGCAGGCGCCATCTCGGCGCTGGCGAATTTCGCCATGTTCTTCGGCGGGCGTGACGAAAATGGCCGACCGGGCAATCCGCTCGCCTCGATTCTGGTGATGATCCTCGCGCCGCTTGCCGCCAGCCTGATCCAGATGGCCATTTCGCGCTCCCGTGAATTTGAAGCCGACCGAGGCGGCGCCGAGTTCTGCGGCGACCCCGACGCCCTGGCGGACGCCCTGATCAAGATCGATGCCTATGCACGTGGAATACCGATGGCAGCCGCCCAAGCCCACCCGGAGACAGCCCAGATGATGATCATGAACCCGCTTTCTGGCGGCGGTATCGCCGGCTTGTTTTCCACTCACCCGCCAACCGAGGAACGGGTTGCACGGTTGCGGGCCATGCGTTGAGTCAGGCCGATCTGCCCGCCGTCAAAGAACCGGCGGGCTTGCCGCGATAACCCGTGTCTATAATCCTGTGCATGCAGCGTAATCCTTGCAGTGCCCGGCAGTGAAATCCAGGAAGCCAAGCCGGCCGGCGTTGGCGTCCGACTCGCTGGCATTGGCGCTCCTCAAAGCCGCTGAAGTCGTCGCGGACGTTCTTGCCGGGCTCAACCTTGATGCCTCGCTTGCATCCTGCTGGCAGGCCGGCGACTTCACTTCCGGGCAACGCGGCGCTGTGCAGGATCTGGCTTACGGCACTTTGCGGCAATATGGCCGAGGCGATTTTTTTCTTGCCAGATTGTTGCGCTCGCCGCTCGATCTGTCACAAAAGGATAATCCCGCTCTGCTGCTGCGCTCCCTTCTGCTGGCAGCACTCTACCGCCTCGAAACTCATCCGGAATCTGCCCATACCACGGTCGATCAGGCAGTCAGTGCATCCGCATGGGTAGCTCACGGGCAGTTCAGGGCGCTCACCAATGCCGTCCTGCGCAACCGACTGCGCCGCGATGCCGAATTGCTGGCCGCAGCAGCCATTGACTCGGTCGCATGCCATCAGCATCCCGGCTGGTGGATCGACAGAATTCGTGCAGCCTATCCGGACGACTGGCAAGACGTACTGGCTAGCGGCAACGCCCGGCCACCGATGACTCTGCGCGCGAACCGAAGGAAAATCACCGGTAGTGCCTATCTCGCATTGCTCCACGCTGCCGGCATTGGCGCCCGTCTTCTGCGTCAGGATGGCCAGGCTATCCTGCTCGACCATCCGCAGCGTGTTGGCAACTTGCCTGGTTTTGGTGAAGGCCTGGCGACAGTTCAAGACCTGGGTGCTCAACACGCAGCACTGCTTCTTGACGTGCAACCGGGCATGCATGTTCTGGACGCGTGTGCCGCGCCAGGCGGAAAGACCACCCATCTCCTGGAACTCTCCGATATCAATTTGCTGTCGCTCGACATGAAACCGGAACGGGTAGAACGCATCCGCGAGAACCTTGACCGTCTCGGCCTGCAGGCAGAATTCAAGGTCGCAGACTGCCGCAAGCCACAGCAGTGGTGGGATAAGTGCCCCTTCGAGCGTATCCTGGCCGATGTGCCCTGTTCGGCGAGCGGTGTCGTGCGCCGTCATCCTGACAGCAAATGGCTGCGCCGGGAAAACGATATTGCCGGATTCGTCAGCAAACAGGCGGAAATCCTTGAAGCCTTGTGGCATGTGCTCGCCCCCGGTGGCAAAATGCTCTACTGCACGTGCTCGCTGTTCCCTGAGGAAAATCAATTGCAGATTGTCGATTTCATCGCGAACCATGACGATGCTGAATGCCTGCCACTGGCCGGCATTCAGGGAAGTGCATCGGGCTGGCAATTGCTGCCGCAAGCGGAACAGGATGGTTTTTTCTATGCCCTGTTGCAGAAATCTTCTTAGGCTGCTGCTTGTCATCGTTTTGGCCGGGACGCTTGGCTTGGGGCGACTCGCCTGGGCAGGCACCATCGAACCCATTTCCGCCAAACTCACGGGTGGCGAAGAAGCTTACGTACTTTCAGCCGAGTTCAATCTCGACCTGGGCAGTCATTTTGAAGACGCCATTTCGCGGGGCGTACCCCTGTATTTTGTGCTCGAACTCGAAATCACGCGCAATCGCTGGTACTGGCCCAGCGAACATATCGCCGGTCGCAGTCTCAACTATCGCCTTGCCTATATTCCCCTGACGCGCCAGTATCGGGTCTCCAGCGGCAGTACCCTGCATCAGAATTTTTCGTCGCTGACGGATGCCCTGCGTGTCATGGCCCGGGTTGGCGCACTGCCGGTTGCCGAGCGGGGGGCACTGAAAACAGGTGAAACCTACCAGGTGGCCCTGCGTCTGGGTCTGGATCAACAGCAACTGCCCAAACCGCTGCAAGTGGATGCACTGGCCAACCGGGACTGGCAGATACAGGCCAAAGTGCTGCGCTGGCAATTCACCCCGACGGTGGAGCGGGAGGCCAAATGAGAATTTTGGCGGTCGTCGCGGCTGCAATCGGTGCCATCCTGCTCTTCCTGCTGGCGTCGGCGAGCGCAAACACGGCGCTGTTTGCCAGCAATTATCCCCTGCTGCTGGGTTTGAATCTCGTGATCGCTATCGCGTTACTGACTTTGGTGGTTGTCCAGTTGCGCACCATGTGGCGCGAGTACCGCGAGCGGGTATTTGGCTCACGCCTCAAATCGCGCCTGCTGCTGATGCTCGCCCTCATGGCAGTCTTGCCGGGCGCACTGGTGTATGCCGTATCCCTGCAGTTCGCCATGAGCAGCATCGAATCCTGGTTCGACGTGCGTGTCGACAGCGCGCTTGAAGGCGGTCTCAACCTTGGCCGCAATGTGCTCGACAGCCAACTCACGGAGCTGACCAGCAAGGCGCGCGACATGGCACTCGAACTCGGCGACGGAAATGTATCCCCTGCGGTTCGAGCGACCCGGTTAAACCGCTTGCGCGAGCAGGCCGGCGTCAAAACGGCAACACTTTTGTCCCCCTCGGGTCAGGTGCTGGCAAGCAGTCTGGGAGGACTCGAAAAAATGCTGCCCGATTTGCCCAGCCCGGGTCAACTTCGCCAGGGCCGCCAGAGCAGGGGCATGGCACAGGTGGAAGGGGATGCCAGTTCCGGTTTGACTCTGCGTGTGCTGGTGCCGGTGACCAGCAGCGAGTTGAACATGGAAGCCCGGGTGCTGCAACTGACCCAATCGGTACCCCCCTCCATCGCGCAAAGCGCAGCCAGTGTTGAGGAGGCCTACCGTGATTACCAACAGTTGTCGCTCAGCCGCCAGGGTCTGAAGCACATCTACACGCTGACCCTGACTCTGACGCTGCTCCTGGCATTGTTTGCAGCAATCGCACTGGCTTTCTTTCTCGCCAAGCGACTGGTGGCGCCTCTCCTGATCCTGGCTGAAGGCACACAAGCCGTCGCAGCCGGCGACTTTTCTCCGCGCGCGGCGCTGGAAACCCGTGATGAACTAGGCGTTCTGACGCAATCTTTCAACCAGATGACGCGCCAACTCGATGAAGCGCGCCGCGAAACCGAGCGACATCGCGGCGAGGTCGAGGCTGCGCGAGCCTATCTGGCAAGTGTGCTGGCCAACTTGTCGACCGGGGTGCTGGCTTTCGACAGCAATTTCGTGTTGCGCGCAGCCAATCGGGGTGCCAGCGCAATACTCCGCGACACGCTCGACGACCTTGAAGGCAAGATGTTGTCCGATTGGCCTGGACATGATGCTTTGAGGATGGCGATTCGCGACAGCTTTACCGAGGTTGCCCCCGGTGTTGCAGAAGACCGTGAATGGCAGCACCAGATCAACATCGAGCATCAGGACGGCTCAACCCAGGTGCTCTTGCTGCGTGGTTCTACTTTGCCTCAGGGAGGTGGGGGCGGCTTTGTGGTGGTTTTCGATGACATCACGCAGCTTATCTCCGCGCAACGTTCCGCCGCCTGGGGCGAGGTGGCACGACGTCTGGCGCATGAAATCAAAAACCCCTTGACGCCCATTCAACTCTCGGCCGAGCGGCTGCAACAAAAGCTGGCCGACAAACTCGACCCGGAAGCTCAACTCATGCTGGACCGTGCTACGCAGACGATCGTCAATCAGGTCGAAGCGATGAAGAACATGGTCAATAGCTTTCGCGATTATGCCCGGACCCCGCCGGCACAGCTGCAACCACTCGATCTGAATGCCCTGGTGACGGAAATTCTTGGACTCTACGAAACCTCGCGTGCATACCTGGTGACCGACCTGGCGCGAGACCTGCCGAGTGTCCTGGGCGACGCAACGCAGTTGCGCCAGGTCATCCACAATTTGCTGACCAATGCGGAAGAAGCTGCAGAAGACGGTCTGGGCAAAACAGAGCAAACGGAAATTCGGATCGTTACCCAGCCGGCAGAAAAGAAGAGCGGGGTGCTCCTGAGCGTCCGCGACAATGGCAGTGGATTCCCGGCACATATTCTGGCGAATGCCTTTGAACCTTATGTCACCACCAAAAGCAAGGGCAGTGGCCTGGGACTGGCGATCGTCAAGAAAATTGTAGATGAGCACAATGGAGAAGTTCGCATTGCCAACCTGCAGCCGCATGGCGCCGAAGTCACCATAAAGCTGCCTCTGGCAGCCGTTAGATTGGAATAAAGCTATGGCACAGATACTGGTCGTTGATGATGAAATGGGTATTCGGGAGTTGCTGTCGGAGATTCTGACGGACGAGGGCCACGCGGTCAGGCTCGCCGAGAACGCCACTGCGGCGAGGCTTGCGCGCATTGAAGCACGCCCGGACCTGGTGCTTCTGGATATATGGATGCCCGATACTGATGGTATTACTTTGCTCAAGGAATGGGTCAGCGGTGGCCAGTTGACCATGCCCGTGATCATGATGTCCGGGCACGGCACCATCGATACTGCGGTGGAAGCCACGCGTATCGGAGCACTCGATTTCCTGGAAAAACCGATTGCCCTGCAAAAATTGCTCAGTTCCGTCAAGCGCGCCCTGGCAAAAACGTCGGTACAAGCAGCGGGGGCTTTAACGCTCGCGGCTTTCCCCCGCTCGGCCCCCTTGCGAGACCTTAGAAAGCGCCTCGAACAGGTCGCGGATAAGAGCCCTGCACTGATGCTCAAATCGGCACAGGGCGGTATCGTCGAGTTGGCTGCTCGTACCTTGCATGTTCCAGGAAAAACCTGGCTGGATCTGGCCCTGGACAGTGCACCGTTGACGCTTGAAGTATTGCAGGCAGCGAGTGGTGGCGTGCTCTACATCGAAGAGCTCGGTCGCCTTTCGCGCCTGCAACAAAAAAATGTCCAATTTGCCATTGAGCGACTGGAGAAATATGGCATGCGTCTGATCGCGGCCACTGCCCAGGATACAAACAGTTTGCTCGAACAAGGCTGGGATGAGCTATTACTCGCGCGCTTGTCCGACGTCTGGCTGAACCTGCCCTCACTGTTTGATCTGCGCGACGAAGTGCCGAGCATCGCCAGTCATCTTCTGGCGCAACTGATTGAACTTCATGGCATACCACCGCGTCGTTTCTCCACCGCAGCGCTGAACGCCCTGCGTCAGTATGCTTGGCCGGGTGGCTATGGAGAACTCAGAAGCACTGTGAAATCCTTGGCACTTTCAGCATTGGAGGAAGAAATCGATGCTGATGATGTCGGCACCCGTCTGGCCATGGCAGGCACCAGTGCTTTGGCTGCAGCCGATCTGCCGCCTGACGTCATGCGCATGCCCTTGCGCGAGGCTCGCGAAGCTTTCGAGCGCATCTATTTTGAACACCATTTGCGCCTTGAAGGCAGCAACATGACACGCCTGGCCGAAAAATCCGGACTGGAACGCACGCACCTTTATCGCAAGCTCAAGGATCTCGGCCTGAGACAGGGAAAGAGGGACGAAGGAGAAGCATAACGGCGTAAAATATCGCCAATCCAAATCACCTGTTAAGCGCAGGCTTCGCCACTATGACCCGCCCCAAGAACGATACCTTCTTACGCGCCCTGTTGCGCGAACCCGTTGAATACACCCCGGTTTGGCTCATGCGCCAGGCTGGCCGCTATTTGCCTGAGTATTGCGAGACCCGGCGCCGTGCCGGCAACTTTCTCAATCTGTGCAAGTCACCCAACATGGCTTGCGAAGTTACACTGCAGCCCTTGGCACGCTACGAACTGGATGCCGCCATCCTGTTTTCCGACATCCTGACAGTGCCCGATGCGATGGGGCTGGGTCTGTATTTCGCCGAAGGTGAAGGACCCAAATTCGAGCGGCCCCTGCGTGAAGAATGGGAAATTCGTGCCCTGGCTGCGCCCGATCCCAACGATCACCTGCGTTATGTCATGGATGCGGTCATCGAGATTCGCAAAGCCCTGGATAATTCCGTCCCTCTGATCGGGTTCTCCGGCAGTCCATTCACGCTCGCCTGCTATATGGTCGAAGGTGGCGCTTCGGAGGATTTTCGGCGCATCAAGACCATGCTTTATGAGCGTCCTGATTTGCTGCATCACATCCTCAAAGTGACAGCAGAATCGGTGATCGGTTACCTCAATGCGCAGATTGAATCCGGCGCACAGGCCGTGATGATTTTCGACACCTGGGGTGGCTCGCTTTCATATCGCGGCTACCGCGAGTTTTCCCTCGCCTATCTGAAACAAATTGTTGCCGGCTTGCATCGGGATTACGACGGCGAGCGCATTCCAAGCATCGTATTCACCAAGGGCGGTGGGCAATGGGCTGAAGACATCGCCAAAATCGGCTGCGATGCAGTTGGCCTGGACTGGACATCCAGCCTGTCAGAAATCCGCCGGCGTGTCGGCGACAAGGTCGCCCTGCAAGGCAACCTTGATCCGATGACCCTGTTTGCGACTCCGGAAGTGATTGCCGCCGAAGCCAGGCGCGTCGTCGACGACTTTCACGCTGCGGGGCCTGGCGGTGGACACGTTTTCAACCTGGGACATGGGATTTCACAGTTCACTCCGCCGAATCATGTATCGACTTTGGTCAACACGGTGCATGAATACAGCCGGCAATTTCATCGCCGCTGAGCGTGTCGAGAACGGCTTTCATGCCGTATATATATTTTGATGTTAGTGCTTACTCATTTACTTTCCGTGCGGCATAGAGACTCTGATGTCGCATTTAATAGATCATCAGAATGATGGCATATTCTTTACTTATGCACAGTTGAGCGCAAGACCATGAAAAATTGAAGGGGTTTCCCTCGCAAAGTACTTGCTCTTGGCATATATATGATTTTTAAATGACTTTTAAAAATCGAGAAATTGTTGAAAGTCCCGAATTCCTTCGCTGACGCTGATTCCCGGAATTTCCTGGCTATTTGCTAACAAAACTATCCACAGCATCCGTGAGTAACTTCTTTTCTCTTTTATGGCAATGAATTAGCCCGTAAAAGGGAGGTTGTGTCGACAATTCACCGGCAAGCTACTGAACAGGAAGCATGAGCATACTGCGCGTCGCCATCGATATTCCCTTGCCGCGCCTGTTCGATTATTTATCGGATGATGCATTGCCGGAAGATGTCGGTCGTTGCGTTCGTGTTCCTTTCGGCTCGGGCGAGAAAATCGGAGTCATTACCGCACTCGCCCAAATCAGTGCCCAGGCTGCCGATAAACTCAAGCCGGCGCGCGAGATCCTGCGCAGCCTGCCGACGCTGCCAGCGGACTGGCTGGAACTGACTAAATTCTGCAGTCACTATTACCAGTATCCGCTTGGCTCAGTCATGGCCATGGCCCTGCCGCCGCATCTTCGCCGTGGCAAGACGCCACGACGCAAGGCCGCCTCGTCCGCTGCAATAACGCCTGTTCAAGGGCAAACCCAGACCCCACCAGACCTGTTACCTGAACAAGCCGGCGCGGTCGATGCGGTCGCGGCGAAGTTTGGACACTATGCCGCCTTTCTCTTGCATGGCATCACTGGCAGTGGCAAGACTGAAGTGTATTTGCGTCTGATCGAGAAAATGCTCGCGCAAGGAAAGCAAGCCTTGATGCTGGTGCCGGAGATTGCCCTGACTCCGCAACTTGAGGCGCGTGTCGCGAGGCGCTTTCCTGGCGCCAGAGTGGTTTCGGCACACAGCGGCATAGCCGACGCAGTGCGTGCGCGCGGATTTCTGGATGCTCTCGAAGGACAAGCAGACATCCTTCTCGGCACCCGCCTGGCGGTCTTTACACCGTTGCCGCGCCTGGGGCTGATCGTCGTCGATGAGGAACACGACGCCTCCTTCAAGCAGCAGGAAGGCTTGCGTTATTCCGCCCGCGATGTTGCCGTGTGGCGCGCCCACCAACTCGGCATTCCGATTCTGCTCGGATCGGCCACCCCTTCGCTGGAAACCTTCTACCACTCCCGCCAGGATGGGGGACGCTACCATTTGCTGGAACTGACTCAGCGCGCCGTGGCCGAAGCACCGCCAGCAGTACGTTGCATCGACACCCGCAGGGAAAAGCTGCAGGACGGCATGAGCGCTGCGCTGCTGGCTGCAATTGAAGCCCGTCTGGAACGCGCCGAGCAGAGCCTGATTTTTCTCAACCGACGCGGCTATGCACCAGTACTGTGTTGCCCGGCCTGCGCCTGGGTCAGCCGTTGCCGGCGTTGCGCAGCAAACCTGGTGGTGCACCTCGCCGACCGGCGTTTGCGCTGCCATCACTGCGGTTTCGAAACGGCTATACCGAAGCATTGCCCTGCGTGTGGCAATCAGGATATCCATCCCTTCGGACGCGGCACGCAAAGACTGGAAGAATCGCTCACTGCGCGCTTTCCGACCGCACGCATCCTGCGTGTCGACCGCGACTCGGCGAGTACTCCGAACAAATGGCAGGCCATCCTGGAAACGATCCACGGCGGCCGCGCCGACATTCTGATCGGCACCCAGATGCTCGCCAAGGGACATGACTTCCCTCTGCTGACCCTGGTCGGCGTGGTGGGCGCGGATGCCGCTCTGTTTGCCGCCGATTTTCGGGCGCCCGAACGCCTTTTCAGCCAGTTGATGCAGGTTGGCGGACGCAGCGGGCGGGCGCAGCTGCCAGGTGAAGTACTGATCCAGACCGAGTATCCGACACACCCTCTTTACCAGGCATTGGTGGCGCACGACTATGCGCGTTTTGCCAACACACAGCTTGCCGAGCGGCGCGCAGCAGGTTTTCCGCCCTTCACTTTCCAGGCCTTGTTGCGGGCCGAAGCGACGCAACTGGAAGATGCCATCGATTTCCTGAAACTGGCGGCAAAAAATGCGCGGGCCATGCCGATGGATCAAATCAGTCTCTACGATCCCGTGCCTATGCGCATCCAGCGCATCATGGCCATGGAGCGCGCGCAACTGCTCGTGGAATCGGCCAACCGTCCGGCACTGCAAAATTTTCTCGCAGTCTGGTCGGATGGACTCTACGCGATCAAAACGGCGCGCGGCTTGCGCTGGCATCTGGACGTCGATCCGCTCGAGTTCTGAGCTGCGATGACAGTTTCTGCCTGCCTAGCATCAAGACAATCGCCGCATATCCCCCCGGCAATATCGATAGTAATAATCTATCAATGCAGTAGCGTAATTTCATTTTTCTTTTCCGGATGCGATGAATAAGATGCCTGCGACAGGTCGAATGATTGTAAAACCTGAGACATTGATCCCGCCCTGGTCACGGCAAAATCAGGGCATTTTTTTAAGGAGATTGAACATGGATACCGGCATCAGCAAAAAAGAACGCGCAAAAATCGCCCAGGGCCTGTCGCGTTTGCTCGCGGACAGCTACACGCTCTATCTCATGACGCACAACTTTCACTGGAATGTGAAGGGGCCGATGTTCAATACCCTGCATCTGATGTTCATGGGGCAGTACACCGAACAGTGGAACGCGCTGGACCTGATTGCAGAGCGCATCAGGGCGCTCGATTTCCCGGCCCCGGGAACCTACAAGGAATTCGTCAAGCTCGCCTCAATCAAGGAAGTTGACGGCGTACCCAAGGCGACAGAGATGATCCGCCTGTTGGTCGCAGCGCAGGAGGCCACTGCACGAACCGCAAGGGGGCTGCTCCCGATCGCCGACAAAGCCAACGACCAGCCGACCATGGATTTGCTCACGCAGCGCCTGGATGTTCATGAAAAGACAGCCTGGATGCTGCGCAGCCTGCTGGAAGAATAAGGGCGTGTCATCGGGCTGTGTCCCAAGCAGTTGTGGGCCATGAGTGACCATCCAACATTCAAGATTCGCAGCGGCGAAGTGTCCGATATCGACGAAATTGTCCGCATCACCAACGCCGCATACGCGGTTGAACTGTTCTGCATCGAAGGCGATCGTACCGATTCTGCGGATGTTCGGACCCAAATGGTGGAAGGAAGATTCCTCGTGGCACAGCAATCAACCATGCCGACGCAACTTATTGGGAGCGTCTATCTTTCAATTCGTGCCGAACGGGCATACATGGGCATGCTTGCCGTCGATCCGCCCTTCCAAGGCAAAGGAATCGCCAAAACCCTGATTGAATCCGTTGAACAATGTTGCGCTGAGGCCGGGGCGAAATTTCTGGAAATTACCGTGATCAATCTCCGTACCGAGTTGTTCCCGTTTTATTCATCTCTCGGCTTTGTCCCGGCAGAGACCGAGCCCTACTTTCGTCCTGCCAAAGCGCTTCGCCCCTTGCATCTTGTCCGAATGACCAAAATTCTCCGATAGCAAAGAAAGTCAAGGCACAAAGTCACTCCTGATTTTTCAGCTGCGGCAAATCCCGGAGGCAATGCTCCAGCCAGTGTCTGGATAATTTTTCCTGCACCGAATTCTGCTTCAGACGCTGGTTTAGTGAATCGAAATCGACGCAGTCGAGTGGCTGATCCTGGTTGAAGCAGGAGAACACATAGCTGAGTTCTCCAGTTTGCGGGTCACGATGCTGCTGCACGCACTGGGCGCAAATTTCCTTCATCATGCACTGCATCGGCGAGTTCACCGAGCCGATGGCAAAGTGATGCGGCTTCAAATACGGCTTGAGAATTTCATGTCGCGCCCGGGCAACACCGGCCATCATGCGATCGGAGCCGATTGCGATCAGTCGATCGGCGTCCTGCATGCACAATGGCTGATCGCCCAGGCTCCCCATGGCGTAAGCCGCCATCGCCTCGACAATGTTGCCGACAAATGTGCGGTCCTGTGGCCTGCCTGGCACAAAACCGGGACCTTCGTCGCAACACCAGACGACAATATCGGCGGCCGCCTCGATGTCCTGTATCTTGTAGCGATCAATGATTTTTTTATAGCCGGCGAAATATAGCACTCTCGAACCCTTGGCGCGGAATGCTTGGCCGATCGAGAAAAGTACTGCGTTACCGAGACCTCCACCACAGAGGATCACGGTCTCATTGGCCTCGATGTGGGTGGGCGCTCCGGTCGGACCCATCAACACGACGGGCTCGCCCGGCTGCAAAGCCGCGCATAGATTGGCCGAGCCGCCCATTTCGAGCACTACGGTCGATACCAGTCCCTGTTGCCGGTCTACCCAGGCACCCGTCAGTGCCACGCCTTCCATCTGCATCTGAGTGCCAGCAGCCTGCAGCGCATTCGCTTCGAAATTCTGCAAGCGATAGAACTGTCCCGGCTGGAAATTACGCGCCGCCATGGGTGCCTTCATCACCACTTCAACGATGTTCGGCGTAAGACGTTCGACACGATGCACGGTGACGTTCAGATCGCGGAACAATTCATTGAAGAACTGCATGGATGAAACCGCGGATTGCGCCGGCCTTTGGGCAAGAACCCGGGAAACCACGGGATAACCCTGCTTGGCGGAAGCCATGGCTTTCACCACATTGCCCGAGTATGACGGATGCAAATCACCAAAAAAACTGATGAAGCGCCCATCTGCCAAACGCGACAACAGGACATCGACACGTTCCGGCTTGCACTGGGCGTGGGCCGGCTTCACGGGCAGACCGGATTCATCGCAAGCGCTGAAATATTTGCCATCCAGCTTGAAATGCAATTCGTCTTCGCGTGCCAGCACGGTATTCGGCTGGGTTCCGGCAGCAACGAAAATAGTGCGCGCCGGCAATCGGTGAGTGCCGACACTCGACCATTTGCCATCTTCTCCTCTTACCTGCCTGTCGAAGTTGATTCCACAGGCCGCTGCGTGCTGATCAACCTCGACTGCCAGCGGCGTCAAGCCTTCGGCAAAGCAAACACCCTCCTCCAGCGCTTTCTCAATTTCTTCATGATTCAGGGTATAGGCCGGGCTGTCGATCATTCGGCGCCGGTAGGCAACGGTTGCTCCACCCCATTCCTGCAGCAATTCGATGACGTGCGCAGCACGTCCTTGCTGCCGGGCTTCAAGACGCTCTTTGCGCAGCGCGCGGGCGTGCGACAGAAATTCTTCGGCTGTTTCCTGTTCCGCAGCATCCCAGCCGGCACGGATTTTGTCTTCACCATGGCTGGATATCAACGTTTCATAGCGGTTCAGGAACTTTTCCACCTGAACGGCATAGTAGGCCAGCGCCTCTGTTGCCGTATCGATCGCCGTGAGTCCTCCGCCGATCACGACCACAGGCAGGCGCAGCTGCATGTTGGCGATGGAATCCTTCTTCGCGGCACCGGTCAGCTGCAGTGCCATCAGGAAGTCCGAAGCAGTGCGCACCCCGCGTGCCAAGCCATTCGGGATATCCAGCACAGTGGGCTTGCCCGCCCCCAGGCACAGCGCTATGTGATCGAAACCACGTGCCAGTGCATCGTCCACAGTCAGCGTTCCACCAAAACGCACACCGCCGAAAAGTGCGAACTCGTTGCGTCGCACCAGCAACAAGCGAATCAGCTTGAGGAAGTTCTTGTTCCAACGCACCGTGATGCCATACTCGGCGACGCCGCCAAACCCTGCCATGGCGCGTTCATCAAGGGGTTCATACAAGTGCGTGATATCGCGTATCGCTTCGAAAGGCGTGCGGGTTCCGTCCATGTGCACGCCGCCGAGGTTCTCGGGCAAGGGCTCGATCTTCAGCCCATCGATGCCAACCACGGCATGTCCGTCGTTCATGAGGTAATGCGCGAGCGTGAATCCTGCCGGTCCCATGCCTGCCACCAGCACTTTGCGCCCGCTTGGCCGGCGCGGCAATGGACGACTTAGGTTGAGCGGATTCCAGCGCGTCAGCAGGCTGTAGATCTCGAAGCCCCAGGGCAGTTCCAGGACGTCCTTGAGCGTGCGGGTTTCCACTTCGGGAATATTGACCGGCTCCTGCTTCTGGTAGATGCAGGATTTCATGCAGTCGTTGCAGATGCGGTGACCGGTCGCAGCCACCATCGGGTTGTCGATCGTGATGACCGCCAGGGCGCCGATGGCATGGCCCAGGTTTTTCAGCGTGTGAAATTCGGAGATCTTCTCTTCCAAAGGGCATCCGGCAAGCGAAATGCCGAATGGGCTTTTCTTGAAACTGACCGGGGACCCGGCCACAGCTTTTTCTCGCAGACCGTTGGAACAGGAGTCTTTTTTCTGCGTGTGACATAGGACGCAATAGTTGGACTGATCGAGTGCGCCGCGCAGGTCTGTTCCCGGGTCGGTCAGGGCGAAGCCGTTACGCCGGCGAATATGTTCAGGAGCAATCCGGAACGAAACTGCGCCATTCTGTTCCGATTTCCTTGCAGCCGGTACCAGGTTCATTGAATCAACGCGCGCCGGGACTTTGAAAAGGAGGCCGTGATGATGCTTGTGACGTCCGGCTTCGGTATGAACCGCCCAGGCAGCATACTGGCGCGCCACTTCAAGGATCTCGCCGTGGGCAGACTTGTCCGACTGCCATTCAATGATTTTCCGGGCAAAGGAAAGTTCCTCGAACTGACCGTCCATGCGATCTGTCAGAACCTTGTAGAGCGCCTCGCCATCGATTGCCGCTGCCTGTTCCGGCTGGATCATCTTGGCCGCCTGGCGCTGCACCAACTGGCGCTTGACTTCATAAAGCGGGGAAAGATCGGTATGCTGTTGCGCCAGTGCTCCGGCTTCCTCCGCAATACCAAACAACTCGATCAGGAAGGTTTCGAGGTGGGGTGCCAATTCGAGGATCAACGCAGATTCATCTGCCTTCGCAATCGCCTCCGGATTGGCACGTGCGGCCAGCAGTCGATCATGCAGTGTGCCTGCGGTTTGGCCAATATGCCTGAGAAATATTCCATCCAGTTTTTCCAGGCCGGGCAACCGGTACAGATCGGCGATGGACAAATCATGAGCAAGCTTCAACATGGAAAATTCCCTTGGTAATCAGTGTTGGCAGAACGAATATGACTTGAGCAGGGTCGACCTAGGTTTTGGCACGACGACGCCCGGCCAGAATGTACCAGCCATAACTCAGCACCTGCAATGCGAGGAGTATTGCATAGGTCCGCTGATAGGCAGCGTGGGGCGACAGCCCGCCAGTGGTAAAGCCATCCACGGCTGCGCCAAATCCCCACTGAATGGCGAAAGCGCCAACAAAAGTAAGCAGATTGAGCGTGGTATTGACCCGACCTGCCAGGTACATCGGAAATTGTGATGAAAGCAGGGCGTAGGATAGATTCCCAACGCTGAACACCAATCCCATGGCAAACCAGAGCGGGTAGGATGACGCACCTTCGATCACAATCAACAGCGTGACAACCATGCCGCCGCCCATACCGACGATCAGAATGTATTCGGGCTTGATGCCGCGCGCGGCAAGACGGGTGACAAATGTGGCTATCGCCACAAACCCGACCATCATGCCCAGGCTCATGAGAAACAAGTGAAAGGCTGCTGCATCGCGCGTCAAGCCATTGAAATTCATCAGCCAGGGCACGGCCCACAAGCCCTGCATGGCCATGAAACCTCCGACCACCAACGCGGTTTGCGGCGCATAGCGCCAGAAGGCGAAACTGGTCAGCACGTTGCCGACGCCATGCAACTGTTCGATCAATGATTCCTTGCTTGCCGTTGCAGGCTTGTCCGGCGTGGTGGAAATCAGTATCGCCGCAATCATGGCGAGAACAGCGAGCCCAAAGAAGGCGCCGCGCCAGCCGATCAGCGACAAGGACCAACTCAGCGGCGTACTTGAAGTCAATGCACCCAGGCCGCCGGCTGCCATGATGGCGGAATTGAGTGAAGCCTGCCGCTCCATCGGGAACCACATTGAAAACGCCTTGAAGGATGCCATCAGACACGCCGAAACGCCAAGGCCGATCAGGGCGCGCGCAAACGCCAATTCGGTGAGGTCGCGTCCCAGTGCAAACAGTGTCGCACCAATGGCGGCAATGACGAGCAAGGTGGCTTCGACGCGACGCGGTCCATAGCGGTCCAGCAGTATTCCGAGTGGCAGTTGGAAAGCGCCGAACACGGCCAGATAAGCGCTGGTCAGCAGGCCGAGGTCGGCTGCCGAGAAATTCAGTTCGCGCACCAGTTCCGGTGCAATGACGGCATTGACGTTGCGCAACAAATAGGAAAGGAAATAGCCGACGGCAAACGGCACAAATATCCGCAGCCAAAGCTGCGACGGTTTCAGGGTGCTCACTTGGCCCTTTCCCACAGCCAGGCTGCACCGCGCACACCGGAAGAATCGCCGTGACGGTTGCGCACCAACCGGGTCATGACATGGTCGGAAAAAACATGCTCATTCCAAAGCCTGGGCACATTGTCATAAAGTCGGGGGATGTTGGACAAACCACCCCCGAGAACAATGACGTCGGGATCGAGAAGATTGATGACCCCGGCCAGGGCTCTCGCCAGGCGCGCTTCGTAGCGTTGCAGCGTAGCCTCGCAGGCAGCATCGCCTGCTGCGGCGCCAGCCGCTATGTCGGGTGGCGCAAGCAACACCTGGTTGTAGTGAATATGATCCTGACTCATGCCTGGTCCCGACAAATAGGTTTCAATACAGCCTGACCGGCCGCAGTAGCATGGCGGCTGACGCTGTTCTTGCAATCCTGGTAGAGGATTATGTCCCCACTCACCGGCAATCGCGTTGCAGCCCGTCAATACGCGACCATGCGCGACGATGCCACCGCCGACACCCGTACCCAGTATCACGCCGAACACGACCTCGGCGTCAACCCCGGCGCCATCGCTCGCCTCCGACAAGGCAAAACAGTTTGCGTCATTGGCGAGACGGATTTCCCGGCATAACGCCTGCTGTAGATCGTTCTGCAACGGCTTGCCGATCAGACAAGTGGAGTTGGCGTTCTTGATGAAGCCGCTGAACCTTGACGGCGCCCCGGGAATGCCGACTCCGACGCTCCCCCTTTGCCGCAGGCGGTTTTCCGCTTGTTCGACCAAGGCCACAATCGCCTGCAGAGTGGCCGCGTAGTCGCCTTGAGGCGTTGCGACCCGTTGCCGCAAGAGTTCGCCGCCGTCATCATCGAACGCGATGATCTCGATTTTCGTACCCCCCAGGTCAATGCCGATGCGCATCGCTCATGCTTTCTGCTGATCAAACTGACGATGATTCATGTTTTGGTTAAACATCGCTTATGATTTTTCGGGCAGTTCCTGTGAGGAAAAATCTTCTGCCAATGGGGCCAGTTGCTGGCAAAATTGCCCCCAAACCCCGCGCATTTTAATTGTTGTTAGGAGAGTCGCATGAGCGTCATTCAAGAATTCAAGGAATTTGCGGTCAAAGGCAATGTAGTCGACCTGGCGGTTGGGGTCATTATCGGTGGTGCATTTGGAAAAATCGTCGACTCGGTCGTCAGCGACCTGGTGATGCCTGTCGTTGGCCGCATCCTCGGCGGGTTGGATTTCAGCAATTATTTCATCGCGCTCAAGGAAGTTCCTGCTGGTGTAGCAATGACCCTGGCAGAAGTAAAAAAGGCTGGCGTACCAGTATTTGCCTGGGGCAACTTCCTGACCATCAGCATCAACTTTGCCATCCTGGCATTTATTATTTTCTTCATGGTCAAGCAGATCAACCGTCTTAAGCGCGAAACGCCAAATGCGCCCACCAGTCCACCGCCAACCCCGGAAGACGTGCTGTTGCTCAGAGAAATACGTGATGCGCTGAAAAAAGCTTAATGCCCGCAGTAGATTCTGGGGTGCTAATGCCCGCAGTTTGATCTAGGGTACTAAGCGCTGTCGCCAACGAAAGGATTGTATTGCCGTTCCTCGCCAAAGGTGGACATCGGCCCGTGGCCAGGAATAAAACTGACGTCGTCGCCCAGCGGCCAAAGCTTGCCGCGAATGGCGTTGATCAGCGCGGTGTGGCTGCCACGCGGAAAATCGGTACGACCGATCGAGCCCTGGAACAGCACATCGCCAACAATCGCAAGCTTGGACGGTGCATGGAAAAACACGACATGACCGGGGGTATGCCCCGGGCAGTGCAACACACTGAGCGTGACCTCGCCGAAGCTGACCGTATCGCCTTCATCAAGCCAGCGATCGGGAATAAACGCTGCGGCCTGGCCCAATCCAAACATTTGCCCCTGCTGAGGCAACTGGTCGATCCAGAATTTCTCTTCCTGTTGCGGACCTTCAATGGGGATGCCCAGGCGCGTGGCAAGTTCCGCCGTCCCTCCGGCATGATCGATATGCCCGTGCGTCAGCAATATTTTTGTAATTTGCACACCCAGCCGTTTGGCAACGGCAAGAATGCGATCGAGATCCCCGCCGGGATCAACCACGGCACCTTGCATGGTCTCTTCGCACCAGAGCAGAGAACAGTTTTGCTGAAACGGCGTCACAGGAATAATCTGGAATTTCATCGTGAGTTCAATGGAATAATTGGTTCGCGATGTTATTCAACCAGAATCAGGAGCGGGTGTCACTCCTGATTCATGGGATCGGGCAAATAATCGCCCGATCCCTGCGCTCAGGCGTCAGGGTTGGATGACGCCGGGAGGGGTCGGGGACACTTTTTCCCAGCCACTGGGGCATTCCTTGACATAGGGATAATACCCTGCAGGCCTCTTGCACGAATACCACCATTGACCGCCAGGGGGATCGTAGGAGGGATTCTGCCCGGCATAGGGTGTTGAACCCGGTGGCGGCAATGCCGCCGGCGGTGAACTGACGTAGGTCTGCTCGACATAATAGGGCTGGACTACGACAGGCGCATAGACCGGCGGGGCATAGACTACCGGGGGCGAGTAGTAGACAGTGCGTGGCTGCTGGACTGCTGAATAAAGTATGGCGGAACCCAGCAGAAAACCGAAGGGTCCCCAGAAGTGGTCGCGGCCGTGACCATGGCCACCTCCGACGCGCTGAGCCCAGCTAGGTGCTGAGGCAAGCGCACCAGCAGCGACGATCGCCAAGATGCCAGCCCTGAGTTTCATTTTTGAACCCTCCCCGTCAGGATCTATTCAAGCGTGATCCGGTTATGAACCCGCAAATATTCACCTGGTGGTGTGCGGGTGGTTGTGTTCAGCAGTTTGCCCTTGTAATCATAGGTAACCTGATAGCCCGAAGGCGGTCCCTGCTCATACACTGTGCTGCATTGTTCCTGGGTCGTTGGCGCGGATCCCATTTGGTTTCCGAGTATGGAGCCACCAATCGCACCCGCGACTGTGGCAGCATCCCTGCCGTGTCCGCCACCGAAACGCGATCCGACCACGGCACCAACCACGCCCCCAGCAATAGCGGCGCCCGTGTTGTTTGCCGATCCCGGACTGACTGTCACCTGGTTGCAGACCTGGCGAGCGATCTGGGGGCCTGGAATGGGGGAATAATTCAGGACTTTTGCAAATTCGGTGGTGTCCTGAATCACATTCGATTGAGCCGCAACTGCCAGGGGCAGGCACAATGCAACACCCAGCACAGCGCCATTTGCCAGAAGGCGAGGGATCGTGGATAAGGAATAAGGTTTCATGGAAGTTCTCCTCGTTTCACGGGGAAACATTAGTGCATGCGATCGTGCATACGATCCTGCATGCGATTGCGCCAGGCGTTCTTTGCATACAGGTCGAATATGGTCTTTTGCTCGGGGCCGAGCTGGTCATAGAAAATCTTCGTGTCGCCGGCCAGTTTGCTCATTTGATCCGCGCCTGACCGCATTCTTGCTGCCATTTGCGTCATTTTGTCTGGCGTTGCCAGATCTTCCATTTTTTCTCGTGCGCCCGGTGCCCACTTTTCCATCTCCTGCGCGCGCGTTTGGGCATGCCCGACCATTGCGGCCGAGAATGTTTTCCAGGCATCTTGCTGAGACGAGTTGAGCTTTAATTTCGCACTGAGCTTGTCCATGCGCTCCTGAGTCATGGCGACCGGGTCATGCATTGCATGATGAGGCGCATGCGCGCTTCTCATCATGCCTGGATGTCCGACATCGGCTGCGCTGACGTTGCCAAATCCTGCGTAGCCAAACCCTGCAATAAAAATTCCTGCGACTGCCAGGCAAGTAGTCCTGATTGGATGTTTCATGGTGATTTCTCCTAAAAAAATTCCTGTTAATCCTGCATAGCCAGTGCGAATCCTAAAAGGGACCACGGGCCCATGCTGTAAGGGATTGTGAAACTTTGTAAGGCCCGGGAAAGAGCGTTGGCCTTCAACCCGCGCGGAGCATCGCGAGCGTTACCCGCCCGAACTGGCGGGTTTAAGGCATGTCACTGGTAAAGCTGAATACATCAGCGAAAAATTCTTCCGTCGGCAATCCTCGTGCGACAAAGTCGTGACGGGCAGCGTCAATCATCGCCGGCGCACCGCAGGCATAGATCTGATGTCCGGACAAGTCAGCATGGTCCTCCAACACGGCCTGATGCACCAATCCGATGCGCCCTGCCCAAGCATCATCTTTCGATGGTTCGGACAGCACCGGCACATACTTGATCTGCGGATGCTCGAGCGCCCAGCGCTGCGGCAATTCGGGAAGATACAATCCGGCCCGATCGCGCGCGCCCCAATACAGCATCATCGGACGCTGACTTGGCGTATGGAGCGCGTGCTCGATGATGCTCTTGATGGGAGCAAAACCGGTACCGCCAGCAACCAGGATGATCGGTTTGCTGGAATATTCGCGCAGGAAGAATCCACCATGCGGTCCCTCGAAGCGGAGCATGTCGCGCTCTTTCATGCCATTGAATACATGCGCGGTGAATTGTCCGCCGGGAATCAGGCGGATATGCAACTGGAGCAATGCATCGTCATGCGGCGCATTCGCCAGCGAAAACGCGCGGCGTTTACCATCCTTGAGCAAAATCTCTATGTACTGCCCGGCGAGAAAGTGGAGTTTTTCATTGACGGGCAGTTTCAAGTGCAGCGCCATCACGTCCGGGGCCAGCCGCTCCAGTTTCTGGATGCGGCATGGCAATGTTCTCACCGGAATATCTCCTTCAGTTTTCAGTTCGCGGCACTCGATGGTGAGATCTGAAAGCGGCTGGGCACAACAGAACAGGGTCAAACCAGCCGCTTTGTCTTCGTCGGAAAGCGCAGTGGATGAAGCGGCGCCATGATCAACCTGTCCCTCGACAATCTTGCCCTTGCAGGTGCCGCAGGCGCCGTTGCGACAGCCATAAGGCAAGTTATATCCGGCATCGAGCGCTGCGCGCAGGATGGTCGCACCATTCTCGGAGGTACAGGTGCGGCCACTGGGTTGGATGGTAATCTGGAAGGACATGAGATAATTTGCGGATGTTAAGGTTATTGGTCATTGGCTGCGGCGACGTGGCGCGTCGCACCTTGCCGCTGCTGGCTCGGCGCTATCGAATTTACGCATTGGTTCGCTCGCTGGACGTTTCCCTTGCTGCCGAATTCGCCGCCATGCAGATCACACCCATCCTTGGCGACCTTGACCAACCGGCGAGCTTGCGGCGACTTGCAGGCTTGGCCGACTTGTTGCTGCATTTTGCACCACCGCCGGAATTTGGCAACCAGGATACGCGAACCAAGCATCTGATCGCCGCCCTGCAACGCGGAAAAATTTTACCACGCCGGATGGTCTACATCAGCACCAGCGGGGTCTATGGCGACTGCGGCGGCACCTGGGTCAGAGAAACACGCAAAGTTGCGCCGGCTTCATCCCGATCGCAGCGACGCGTCGATGCAGAACAACAACTGCGTCGATGGGGAAACCGCAGCGGCACTTGCATCAGCATCCTGCGCGTACCCGGCATTTATGCGGCAGAACGGTTGCCATTAGCACGCATACAGCGTGGCGATCCGGTGCTGTGCCGCGAGGATGACGTATTCACCAATCATATTCACGCCGATGATCTGGCACTTTGCGCAATTGCCGCTTTGCAGCACGGTCGGCCAAATCGGGTTTATCACGCCAGTGACGATTCGTCTTCACCTGGTCTGCGCATGGCCGACTGGTATGACGCCATCGCAGACGCTTTTGCCTTGCCACACCCGCCACGCGTGACCCGAGCCCAGGCACAAAGCGTATTGTCCCCGATGGTGCTTTCCTTCATGGGGGAATCGCGACGCCTCGATAATTTCCGGCTCAAAAACGAATTGCGGGTTCGCCTGACCTATCCCGATATCCATGCGGGATTGACGAATGCCGTCGCTGCCAAAAAGGAAGCCTGACATGCTCTGTCGTATCGACCAGTATTGATTATGCCAAATCATTTCTTCGCGCCATGCCCGCGCGGTCTCGAGCCCTTGCTGTCAGAAGACCTGATAGCCGCCGGGGCTGCCGACGTGCATATTGTCCCGGGCGGTGCGCAGTTCAGCGGAACGTGGGAAACCTGCTACCGGGTCAATCTCGAGTCACGCATCGCCAGCCGCGTCATGTGGCGGGTTGCCCAGGGCAGCTATGGCTGTGAAGAAGATGTCTTCCGGCTCGCGGGTACAGTGGACTGGCCGGCGCTGTTTCAGGTCGAGCGCACATTGCGTGTTTATGTCACGGCGATCAAATCGCCATTGAAGAGCATCGAATTCATCACCTTGCGCGTGAAGGATGCGGTATGCGACCGGTTTCGCCTCGCCTGCGGCCGCCGCCCAAGCGTCGATACCAGTCGGCCCGAAGTGCGCATCCATTTATTTCTCACTGCGACCGAGGCCACGCTCTATCTGGACACGTCAGGGGAACCGCTCTGGCAACGCGGTCACAAAATCGCCAAGGTGCAGGCGCCAGTCAAGGAAAACCTGGCTGCCGGCATTTTGCGCCTGATCGGCTGGCAGCCAGGCATTCCGCTCTACGACCCGATGTGCGGCAGCGGCACCTTTCTGATCGAAGCGGCGCACATCAGTCTCGGCGATGCGCCAGGATTGTCTCGCGAACCGGGAGAATTCGGTTTCGAGAAATTATCCAATTTCAATGAGGAACTCTGGCGCAACCTTTGCCGGCAGGCGGCGGAACGGCGCAGCCTGGCACCGTCCTCCTTGCCAATTTGGGGAGCCGATCTCTCCGTCGACGCCGTCGCGCGCGCGCGTCAGAACCTGGATTTTGCCGGTATCGGAGACCTGGTCGATGTTCGTGCAGGCGATCTCCTCACCTTGTCGCCGCCGGACGCCACCGGCTTGCTGATCGCCAATCCACCTTATGGCGAACGACTCGGCGAAACGCAAGAACTGGCAGCCTTCTATCCGCGTCTTGGCGACGCGCTGAAGCGACAATACGCCGGTTGGGATTGCTGGTTTTTCACGGCCGACACGGCCTTGCCCAAGCTCATCGGCCTCGCCGTCAAGCGCCGTATACCACTGTTCAATGGTCCCCTGGACTGTCGCTTGTACCGATTCCCCATGGTCGCCGGGGCGAATCGCCAAACGCCTCACAGTGGCACTTCCGCAGAAAGCTAACATTGCCCCCAATCATCCGTGCAACATCAACTCAATGGCACTTCCAGAACTAATTCAGAAACTCGTGGATATCAAACTTGGCAAATACTGCGAGGACAAGGTTCCGATCCATGTCCGCGACCAGGTTCGCCTGACTTATTTGTTCATGGGCAATACGGTGACGCTTTTCGAGGAACGGCCTGTTTATAACCAGTTGGACAAGCGGACCAAGATACCCATCGCCCAATTTCGCCTGAACGTGGTTGATCATCTCTGGCGCCTGTACAACGCCAGCAAGAAACGCCATGAGGGATGGATGCAGCATGTGAATGCCCAACCCACTGCAGACTTTGAGACACTCCTGATGGCACTAGATCAGGATCAGACCGGCGCTTTCTGGGACTAGCGCGACTCGAAGGAATAGTGCAATTCGTCGATCAGTTGATGTAGCGCCTGCCGCATCTGTTCCTCGCTGCATTCCATGAGGAGCGCATCATCCAGGGCGTCCTGGGCAATTTGGCGCAACTCTTCAAAATTCTGATTCAGCACCTTGATTTTTTCGAGACAGGACACCGGACTCCCGTCGACTTTCTTCCAGATTTTCCCGGCGCTTTTGGTTCCTTGCTGATTCATCTAGGCGTCCTGTCAAACAATATCCAGATGCTGGATTCCAGAGTTCATGTCGCGATCCTTGGATTCCTTGCCGTGCAGTTTGATCTGCAGGCGCAAATCATTCACCGAATCAGCATTGCGCAAAGCGTCTTCATAGCTGATGCGACCCTCCTCATAGAGATCGAACAGGCACATGTCGAAAGTCTGCATGCCGAGCTCCTTGGATTTCTTCATGATTTCCTTGATGCCGCTCACCTCGCCCTTGAAAATCAGGTCGGAAATCAGCGGTGAATTGAGCATGATCTCGATCGCCGCAGCCCGTCCCTTGCCTTCCTTAAGAGGGATCAGCCGCTGCGCGACGATCCCGCGCAAATTGAGCGATAGGTCCATCAGCAACTGCTGCCGGCGTTCCTCGGGGAAGAAGTTGATGATGCGATCCAGCGCCTGATTCGCGCTGTTGGCATGCAAGGTCCCCAATGCCAGATGGCCGGTTTCAGCAAAGGCTATCGCGTGCTCCATCACCTCGCGATCGCGGATTTCGCCGATCAGAATCACATCGGGCGCCTGACGCAGGGTATTCTTGAGCGCGGCCTCCCAGGAAAACGTATCCACGCCGACCTCGCGCTGCGTGATGATGCAGTTGATATGTGGATGGACGTATTCGACCGGATCCTCGATGGTGATGATATGCCCGTAACTGTTCTCGTTGCGGTGCCCGATCATGGCTGCCAGCGAAGTCGACTTGCCCGAACCGGTGCCGCCAACAAAAAGCACCAGGCCGCGCTTGGTCATTGCCACCTCTTTCAGCACCACCGGCAGCTTGAGGTCCTCAAACTTTGGAATGGCGGTAGTGATGGTGCGCAGGATGATGCCGGTGTGGCCTTGCTGGATAAAAGCATTGACGCGGAAGCGGCCAATGCCGGCGGGGTTGATGGCGAAATTGCATTCCTTGGTTGCCTCGAACTCGGCAGCCTGCTTGTCGTTCATGATGGCGCGCGCCAATTCCTGGGTGTGCTGCGGCGTCAAGGCCTGGGTCGTGGCTGGTGTCATTTTGCTGTCGATTTTCATCGCCGGCGGAAAGCCGGCAGTGATGAACAGGTCCGAACCTTTTTTGCTGAGCATCAGCTTCAGCAGTTCATGCATGAATTTCAGGCCTTCATCGCGTTCCATGGTTTTACCTCATTGCAGTCAAGTAAAGGCCGCGTTTGTCACGCGGCGAAACTGTCCTTGTTGGCGGCCTTGGAGCGCGCTTCACCAGAGGAAACAACACCCTTTTTGACGAGTTCGGTCAGATTCTGGTCAAGCGTCTGCATGCCGAAATTCTGGCCGGTCTGGATCGCTGAATACATTTGTGCAATCTTGGCTTCACGAATCAGATTGCGGATCGCCGGCGTACCGACCATGATTTCGTGAGCGGCGACACGACCCGACCCATCCTTGGTTTTAAGAAGATTCTGTGAAATAACGGCGCGCAGCGATTCCGAGAGCATGGCACGCACCATCTCCTTTTCGTCGCCGGGGAATACATCGATGATACGGTCGACCGTCTTTGCAGCCGACGAGGTATGCAGCGTGCCGAAGACCAGGTGTCCGGTTTCGGCGGCGGACATGGCTAGCCGGATCGTCTCCAGATCGCGCATTTCACCGACGAGGATCACGTCCGGATCTTCGCGCAGGGCCGAGCGCAAGGCATTGGCAAAGGATTTGGTATGCGGCCCGACTTCGCGCTGGTTGATGAGACACTTCTTCGACTCATGGACAAATTCGATCGGATCTTCAACAGTCAGGACGTGGCCATAGTCGTTTTCGTTGACGTCGTTGACCATCGCGGCCAGCGTGGTCGACTTGCCGGATCCGGTCGGTCCGGTGACCAGCACCAGACCGCGCGGAGTCTTGGCTATCTCGGAGAAAATTTTCGGGCAATTAAGTTGCTCCAGCGACAATATCTTGGATGGAATGGTGCGCAGCACGGCCGCTGCGCCGCGATGCTGCACATAGGCATTGACGCGAAAGCGCGCCAGATCGGGAATGGCGAAGGAAAAGTCGAGTTCGAGATTCTCTTCGTAGAACTTGCGCTGACCATCATTCATGATGTCGTAAATCATGGCATGCACATCTTTATGCTCCATTGCCGGCAAATTGATGCGGCGAATATCCCCATGCACCCGGATCATCGGCGGCAAACCGGCAGAAAGGTGCAAATCGGAGGCCTTGTTCTTGACCACGAAGGCGAGCAGTTCGGTGATATCCATGGCTGGTCTTTCCTGAAACAGGGTTGGGCTAAGTTGGGTACTAAGTTGAGTACTAAGTTGGGTAGGACGATCAGGGCGCAGTATACTGACAGGCCATTATGACAATAATATCCGCCAACTTGCAAGCAGTGAAAGCTCGCATCAGAGCCGCTGCTCAGGCAGTCGGTCGCGATGCCGGAGCCGCACGATTGCTGGCGGTTTCCAAGGGTTGGCCAGCCGAATGCGTGCGTAGCGCCTTTTCCGCAGGCCAGCGCGCCTTCGGTGAGAATTATGTGCAAGAAGGTGTGGCGAAAATCATTGCGCTGGATGACCTGGATCTCGAGTGGCATTTCATTGGGCCCTTGCAGAGCAACAAAACCCGCGAGGTTGCGGAAAATTTTGACTGGGTACATAGCCTCGATCGAATTAAAATTGCTGAGCGGCTTTCGGCACAACGGCCATCCGGTGCATCGCCCCTGCAAGTCTGCATCCAGGTCAATGTCAGCGGCGAAGACAGCAAAAGCGGTGTGGCGCCGGCAGAGGTGGCAGCACTGGCACATGCCATCAAGCCTTTGCCTGGAATGCGTCTGCGCGGACTGATGACGATTCCGGAAGCAAGCGAGAATGCCGGACTGTTGCGTCAGCGTTTCGCCCTGCTGCGCAAACTGTTGGAGCAGCTCAATGGCGAAGGCATGCAGCTTGACACCTTGTCCATGGGCATGTCGGAAGATTTTGAAATCGCCATAGCCGAGGGTGCCACGATACTCCGCATCGGTACGGCAATCTTTGGCCAACGAAACAAGAAGGGAAGTTGATGAAAATTACATTTCTGGGCGGTGGCAATATGGCCAGTGCCCTGATCGGCGGCATGCGCAAGCAGGGATTTTCCGTCGCGGCGATGCAGGTGGTCGAACCGATTGAGGAAACCCGTGAGAAGCTCACGGCGAAGTTCGGCGTGCGCTGCTGTGCAGCAGTTGATGCGGCGGCACTCAATTGCGAAGTGCTGATCCTGGCGGTGAAGCCGCAGCAAATCAAAAACGCCCTGGAACCGCTCACCGGACAATTCAGGGATCATCTGGTCAATCAGCTTGTCCTCAGCGTGGCAGCGGGGCTGCGACTGGGAGACATTTCCCGCTGGCTCGGCGACTATCAGCAACTGGTGCGCTGCATGCCGAATACCCCGGCGCTGATCGGCGCTGGCCTCACCGGGCTGTTTGCCGCGCCTGCCGTCGGTCGCGAAGGACGGAACACGGCGGAGAAAATCATGGGCGCCGTAGGCATGACGCTCTGGATAGAAAGCGAAGAGAAAATGGATGCGGTGACGGCCGTTTCCGGCAGCGGCCCGGCCTACGTCTTCTATTTCATCGAAGCTCTGGAGCAGGCGGGGCAGGCGCTCGGCTTCGATGTCGCAACCTCGCGCACCCTGGCCATCGAGACTTTCGTCGGTGCGGCAAAGCTGGCCGAACAAGGCCACGTGCCGGTTTCAGTATTGCGCGAACGCGTCACCTCGAAGGGCGGCACCACCGAGGCGGCGCTCAATTCATTCAATGCCAGCGGCATCAATGCGGCGATTCTCAAGGGCGTGCAGGCAGCTGCAGCCCGCGGTCGCGAACTCGGCGACGAGATGGGCAGGGACTGAAGGCCATGCTGGCACAATTGCTCTATCAAGTCCTCGACTGGCTGTTCGGTTTCATCACGTTGGCCTTACTGGCGCGATTCTTTATGCAATGGGCGCGTGCACCGTTCCGCAATCCGCTCGGCGAGTTCGTCATTGCCGTCACCGATTGGGCAGTCAAACCGGCACGGCGCCTGATCCCCGGTGCTTTCGGCTGGGATCTGCCGAGTCTGGCGCTTGCCTGGCTGATGCAGTTGATCTTTCACGGCCTGATCTTTGGGCTCAGCGGTGCGGCGCAAATGACCTCAGGTTCAACCGCGACAGCAATCGGCTGGCTGGCACTTCTGGCTGTCGTTGCCATCGTGAGAATCGCACTCTACCTGCTGACGGGTGTGGTCATCATCGCCGCCCTGCTCTCCTGGATCAATCCTTATGCGCCCATGGCGCCAATTTTCAATCTCGTTGCAAGACCGTTTTTGCAGCCCATCCAGCGCTTCCTGCCACCCATCGGCGGCGTTGACCTGTCGCCCATGGTGCTGCTGCTGGCCTTGCAAATCCTGCTGAGCGTGCTCTCTACTCTCCAGCACAGCCTGATTCCCTTCGGCATCGGATGAGCTGGCTGCGCAGTGAAACGGATGCCGTGGTGCTGAGCCTGCATATTCAGCCCGGCGCCAAGAAAACCGAAGTAGTCGGACTGCACGGCACGGCGCTCAAGATCCGGCTTGCCGAACCACCGGTGGATGGCAAGGCGAATGCGGGACTGCTGGACTTCCTTGCACGGCGCCTGGGCGTCGCCAAGCGTCAGGTAGGAATCATCAGCGGCGCCAGCTCTCGCGCCAAACAGGTTCGAATCATGGGAGTGGATGCTGAATCTGTGCGCCTTAAGCTCCTGGTCCAGGACTGATTAACTCCAGGAGCCATCGTAGGCGAGGTGTCCGTCGATGAGCGTTCCGCGTACTCTTCCTTGCAACTCGAGACCCAGGAAAGGTGTGTTTTTGCCCTGGCTCTTCAAGGTCGCACGGTTGACGGGATAGGCGGCCTGCGGATCGAAAACGCAGACATCGGCGGCGGCACCAATCTTGAGGGTACCGGCTTCGATGCCGAGGATACGGGCCGGATCGCAGGTGACGCGGGACAGCGCCTGTGCAAGCGGCAGCTTCATTTCGCTGGCCCACTTCAAAGTCAGTGGCAGCAGCAGTTCAAGCCCGGTGGCGCCGGGCTCCGCCTCGTCGAAAGGCACCTGCTTGGCATCGTCATCTACCGGGGTGTGATCGGAGCAGACCGCGTTGATACTGCCGTCCGCGAGTCCGCGACGCAATGCGTCGCGATCGGACTGGGCACGCAAGGGCGGATCGAGGCGCGCATGGGGATCGAAATAGCCAATGTCGTGTTCGCACAAATGCAGGTGATGAACGGCAACGTCACAGGTGGCGGAAATGCCTGAGCGGCGTGCGGCGACAATCATTTCCAGACCAACAGCACTTGAAATGCGCGTCAGATGGATGCGCGCACCGGTCTCGCGCGCCAGTTGCAGTATGGTCGCCAGGGCAATGGTTTCCGCCGCAACGGGTATGCCGGCAAGACCAAGACGTGTCGCCACCTCGCCGTCGTGAGCGACGCCCAGCCTGGCGAGAAACGGGTCCTGCGCCTGCATCCACACCGGAAAGTCAAAAGTCGCCGCATACTGCATGGCACGCAACAGCACTTGGGTGTCGACGATGGCGGTGTTGGCCTGACCGAACGCAACGCAGCCCGCTTCGGCCAGTTCGGCCATCTCGGTGAGATTGATGCCTGCCAATTTTTCGGTCAGGGCGCCGATAGGGTAAACGTGGGCGAATTCGGGCAGGCGGGCACGATGCTTGAGCATCTCGACGAGACCGGGTTCATCGAGGGGTGGGTCGGTATCGGGCGGACACGCCAGACTGGTCACGCCTCCGGCTGCCGCAGCCGCCATCTCGGATTCCAAAGTTGCGCGGTATTCATAGCCAGGTTCACGCAATCGCGCCGACAGATCGACCAGGCCAGGACAGACAATGCATCCGGATGCATCAAGAGAACCGTTGGCTTCGAAGCCTGCAGGCTGCTTGCCGACACCGACGATGATGCCATCGGCGATGAACACATCGGCATGTTGATCAATGCCGTTGGCCGGATCGATAACCCGGCCGTTACTGATCTGTATTTTCATGATCCCCCCGCCAGCATGCTCATCACCGCCATGCGCACGGCGATACCGAAAGTCACCTGGGGCAGAATCACGGCGTGCGAACCATCGGCGACAGCCGAATCTATTTCAACGCCACGGTTCATCGGCCCAGGATGCATGACGATGGCGTCGGGCTTGGCCCGCGCCAGGCGTTCCGGGGTCAAGCCGTAGGATTTGAAATATTCCTGCGGACTGGGTAACAACGCGCCCTGCATGCGCTCATTCTGCAGGCGTAGCATCATCACCACATCGACGCCCTGCAGTCCCTCGTCGATGTTGTGGAAGACATGCACACCCAGGCGCTCGACATCCGTGGGCAGCAGCGTTCGCGGTGCGATGACACGAATTTCCGCCACACCCAGCGTGGTCAGCGCGTGTATCTGCGAGCGGGCGACGCGTGAATGCAGAACATCGCCGACGATCGCCACGGTTAACTCGGTAAAGGTTCGCTTGTAATGGCGAATGGTGTACATGTCGAGCAGGCCCTGGGTCGGATGCGCATGACGGCCATCGCCGGCATTCACCACATGGATGTGCTCGCGGCCGGTTGCGGCCAGATGCCCGGCGATCAAGTAGGGCGCACCGCTGGAAGCGTGTCGGACCACGAACATGTCGGCCTGCATGGCCGAGAGATTGTCGATGGTGTCGAGCAAGGTCTCGCCTTTGGCGGCGGAGGATGTATTGATGTTGAGGTTGATGACGTCGGCAGAAAGTCGCTTGGCGGCAATTTCAAAGGTGGTACGCGTGCGCGTCGAGTTTTCAAAGAACAGATTGAATATGCTCTTGCCGCGCATCAGGGGTAATTTTTTCACCTCGCGTTCCGCGACCTCGGCGAAAGGTGCAGCGGCATCGAGTATTGCCAGAATGACGTCGCGCGGCAGACCCTCGGTCGTCAGAAGGTGCTGCAGTTTTCCCTGCGAATTGAGTTGAGGGTTACGCATCGTGCCGGTCCTTGAGCGTGAGACTGAGGATGGATGGTGTTTGTGCACTACCGCGGGTCAGCACCAGCTCCTGATTTTTTGGCAGAGGCTCGGGCAATGTGTATGCGCAAAAGCGGGCGCTGATCGGCAACTCGCGCCCGCCGCGGTCTATCAGCACGGCCAGGTCGATGCGGCCCGGTCGGCCATAATCGTATAGCTCGTTCATCGCGGCACGGATGGTGCGACCGGTGAATAGAACATCATCGACCAAAACGATTTGCGCACCATCGACAGGGAACGGTATGGACGAGGCCCTTGCGCCTGGATGCAGGCCTTTACTGGCGTAGTCGTCGCGATGAAACGAGACATCGATGCTACCCAGAGGCAGTTTCAATCCAAGGGCAGTATGCAGGCGTTCGGCCAGCCAGACGCCACCGGTATGGATGCCGACCAAAGCCGTGTCCGGTCCGACATGCGGCTGCATCGTTTTGACCAGTGAAGCAAGCAGTGCTTCGGCTTCAGGCAGGTTCGCCAAGCGTTGCGTGTTGGACATCGAAATAATCCTGAAGAATGATTTGTGCGGCAACGGCGTCAAGCTGCTGCTTGCGCGCCTGCCATTTCAAGCCTGATTCAGTCAGGCGGGCCTCGGCCTCGCTGGAACTCAGGCGCTCGTCGACCAGCGCCACCGGCAGTTTGAAGCGTCCTTCAAGCTGGTGGGCAAAGCGACGACAACGCGCTGTCATTTCATGCTCGCCACCATCCAGTGCGCGTGGCAAACCAACGACCAGTTGTGCCGGATGCCATTCTGAAATCAGCTTCCCGATCGCAGCGAAACGCCCAGCATTGTCTTCGGCGCTAATGGTGGAAAGTGCTCGGGCCTGCCCCAGAAGGGATTCGCCGATCGCCACGCCGATACGCTTGATGCCGAAATCGAAGGCCAGCACCGTACCCTCAAGCATGCCCTGCCACCTCGGAAAGATTGGCGAAATCCACGCCGAGCAATTGCATTGCTGCTGCCAAACGCTCTTCCGGCGGCAATTCAAAAAGAATTTGCGGATCGGCACCGACCGTCAGCCAGGCGTTCTGCGAAAGTTCCCATTCAAGCTGCCCGGCAGACCAGCCGGCGTAACCCAACGTCACCAGAATTTCCGACGGAACGCCGGTAGCCGCCATTTCCAGAAGAATATCGCGTGTGCTGGTAAGGCCGATATCGTCCTTGACGGCCAGCGTCGATTGCCAATGGCCAGCCGGACGATGCAACACAAAACCCCGGTCGGTTTGCACCGGTCCGCCGAAATAGACCGGCATGGCGCCGATCGATGTTTCCCGCGCCTCGGTTTGGAAAGGAATATTGACGCGCTCGAACAGCGTCGCCAAATCCATGTCGATCGGTCGATTGACAATGATACCCAGTGCGCCTTGCTCATTGTGCTCACAAATGTAGGTGAGCGAACGGGAAAAACTTGGATCGGCCATGGCAGGCATGGCTATCAGGAAGTGATGGGTGAGGCAGACGGAAACGGTGGCGTCGATCACATGCATATTCTAATCCGTTGCAAGCCTGTCTGTCATTTAACCTGAACCGGCTTACCTCGCAAACGGGCCTTTTCAATACACGCAAATAGCCGGCTTATCGACCTTTGGAGTCGCTTTGCGTCTCTCGACGAATGCTAGAATCCCGGCTTTCACGCGCCGCCACAAGGAGTTCTTCCGTGCAGATCGTATGTCTCGACCTCGAAGGGGTCCTCGTTCCGGAAATCTGGATCGAGTTTTCCCAACGTACCGGCATCCCCGAGTTGCGCCGCACGACGCGCGATGAACCGAACTATGACAAACTGATGAAGGGGCGGCTGGCTTTGCTCGCCCAACATAAACTGGGACTGCCCGACATTCAGAAAGTCATCGCGGCAATGGGGCCGATGTCTGGCGCCAAGGCGTTTCTGGATAACTTGAGGCAAAGTTTTCAAGTCATCATTCTGTCCGATACCTTCTACGAATTCGCCATGCCTCTGATGCAGCAGCTGGGAATGCCGACCTTGTTCTGCCACAAGCTGGAAACCGATGCACAAGGCTTTGTGACCGATTACCGGCTGCGCATGCCGGAGCAGAAACGCGAAGCAGTGAAGCGCTTCAAGGAACTCAATTTCAAGGTGATCGCCGCCGGCGATTCATACAATGATACGGCCATGCTCAAAGAAGCCCATGCCGGAATCCTGTTTCATCCTCCGGAGAACGTGATACGGGAGTTCCCGCAGTTTCCGGTCACGCTGAGCTACACCGAGCTCGACGCTGAAATCCGCAGAGCCAGCGCCAGGATTTAGATTATCTGATGCACCGCGAACGCTTTTACACCCTGGCCGGATCCTGCCCCGATCGCGTCGGCATCATCGCGCGAGTTTCGGGTTTCATCGCCGAACACAAAGGCTGGATCCTGGAATCGAGTTATCACGCCGATGATCCTGAAAGCGGTGCCAGCCGCTATTTCATGCGCATCGAAGTCAAGGCCGCCTCCTTGCCCTTCGATATCGATGAATTCAGAAACAGATTCTTGCCGGTGGCAGCTGAACTGGATATGAACTGGAAGCTCAGCGATAGCGCCCGGAAGAAGCGCGTGGTCATTCTGGTGTCCAAGCAGGAACATTGCCTCTACGATCTCCTGGCGCGCTGGCAATCCAAGGAACTCGACATAGAGATTCCCTGCGTGATTTCCAATCACGATACCTTGCGCGGTTTTGTCGAATGGCACGGCATCCCGTTTCACCATGTGCCGATGGGCACCGACAACAAGATCGCCGCGTTTGCCGAAGTGATGCGTCTGTTCAATGAGGCGGATGGAGACGCGATGGTGCTGGCGCGATTCATGCAGATACTGACCCCCGAAGTCTGTGCCGCCTATCCCGGGCGCATCATCAACATCCACCATAGTTTCTTGCCCAGTTTTGTCGGTGCGAAGCCTTATCATCAGGCCTATCAGCGTGGCGTCAAGCTGATCGGCGCAACCTGCCATTACGTCACTGCCGATCTCGACCAGGGACCGATCATCGAACAGGATGTAATCCGGATCGATCATTCGGATTCGGTCGAGGACATGGTGCGGTATGGCAAGGATATTGAAAAAGCCGTGCTGGCTCGCGGCCTGCGCTACCATCTTGAAGACCGAGTGCTGACCCACGGCAACAAAACCGTCGTTTTCAGGTAACCCTAGCACCACCGCTGAGTTGGCCGGAAGGCTGCCTGCTCCCGGAGCCGTGCATCTATTCGATTGGAGACAGAGCATGTACTTAAATTATTTTCTCGCCGCCGTCCTGATCTGGAAGCGCTTGAACCGGGCTGCGGTGTTGACCTTGCTGTTCTGTGCCTGCTTGAACCCAGGACTGGTCAATGCCGACCAGACCCTGCCGGCGGGTGTGAACTTCATCACCACGGTTGAAGGCATCAGCGAATATCGCCTTGCCAACGGGCTCAAGCTGCTGCTGTTTCCTGATGCGTCCAAGCCGACACTGACGGTCAACATCACGTATCTGGTTGGCTCACGCCATGAAAACTATGGCGAAACCGGCATGGCACATTTGCTGGAACACATGGTGTTCAAGGGCACGCCGACCCACCCGAATATTTCCAAGGAATTTGAACAACGCGGCGCGCGCCCGAATGGCACAACCTGGCTCGATCGGACCAATTACTATGAGTTGCTGCCGGCTACCGACGACAACCTGAAGTGGGCCATCGCACTTGAGGCGGACCGGATGGTGAATTCCTTCATTGCCAAGAAAGACCTCGACTCGGAAATGACGGTGGTACGCAATGAATTCGAGATGGGCGAGAACAATCCGCAAAGTGTTCTGCTCAAGCGCCTGCAGAGCATTGCCTACGACTGGCACAGTTACGGGCGTTCCACCATCGGCAACCGCAGCGACATCGAGAATGTCCGCATCGAGAATTTGCAGGCCTTCTACCGCACCTACTACCAGCCGGACAACGCAGTGCTGGTCATTGCCGGCAAGTTCGATGCATCCAACGCGCTGCAGTATGTCGCGGAATCCTTCGCCAGCATTCCCAGGCCGCAACGCGAACTGCCGCCCTTCTGGACCGTTGAGCCGACCCAGGACGGCGAACGCAGTTTTGTCGTCAGGCGCAAGGACGATGTGCAAATGGTCTGGGCAGCATTCAAGGTACCCTCGGCGCTGCATCCGCATAGTGACGCCTTGGGTCTCGCCGGCAAGATGCTCGGCGACACGCCCACCGGCCGCCTGCACAAGGCCCTGGTTGAAACCGGCAAGGCCGCCGCCGTGTTCAATTTTGAACTGACCGGGTACGCCCCGGGTTTGCAGGTTTTCGGGGCAACGGTGAAAAAAGGCAAACCCCTGGAACCAGTGCGCAAAGAACTGCTTCAGGCCATCGAGGGTTTCGCGCGCACTCCGATTGCGGCGCAGGAACTCGAACGCGTCAAAATCAACGTCCGTAACCAGCTCGACGAGATGTTCAACAATCATGAATCGATTGGACTGGCCTTGTCGGAATTTGTGGCCCTGGGCGACTGGCGCCTGTTTTTCAAGACGCGCGAGGATCTCGCCAAGGTCACCAGCGCGCAGATCGTGAAGGTCTCGCAACAATATTTCCGTCGCGACAATCGCACCGTCGGCATCTATTTGCCGGAAGACACCCCGCAACGCGCCGAGATTCCGCCCGCGCCTTCCCTCGCCGATGTGATGAAGGATTTTGTGATCACTACTCCGCTCGCACAGTCGGAAGTCTTTGATCCAAGCCCGGCCAATATCGATGCCCGGACGCAGCGCTTCAACCTGGGAGGACTCAAGGTGGCGCTGTTGCCGAAAAAGAACCGCGGCGAGACCGTCACGGTGAGCCTGCGCCTGAATTACGGCGACGAAAAATCACTCTTCGGCAAGCAGGCCATCGAACAATTGACCAACGCCATGATTGGACGAGGAACCCAAAGGATGTCCCGCACGCAACTTTCCGATGCCCATGACAAATACAAGATGACGGGCGATTTCTGGAATTTCCAGACCACCGGCCCGAACCTGGCAGACGCCTTGCGTCTGGCGGCGCACGCGATCCGCGACGCCGCGTTTCCGGGGAATGAATTCGAACAACTCAAGAAGGAAATCCTGACTCATCTGGAAGCCCAGCGCAATGAACCTGCTGCACGGGCCGGCGAAGCCATTGCCCGGCATTTCAATCTATACCCCAAGGGCGACCCGCGCTATGCGGCAACCCTGGATGAACAGTTGGCGGATCTGAAGGCGGTCACGCTGGACCAGGTCAAGCAGTTCCATCGCGAGTTTTATGGCGCCTCCTCGGGGCAAATCGCCATAGTCGGCGATTTCGAAAGTGCGCCGGTCAAGGCGGTACTGCAAAAGGAATTCGGCCAATGGAAGAGTCGCCGCCCCTATGCCCGCGTGTATTGGCGCCATGCCGAGATTTCTCCCGCACAATTGCAGGTTGCCACACCCGATAAAGAGAACGCCTACCTGAGCGCACGCATCAACCTGAACCTCAAGGACGATGCGCCGGACTACGCCGCCATGCTGGTCGCGAATAACGTCATGGGCGGGGGATTCCTGAGTTCCAGGCTGATGGAACGATTGCGCCAGAAGGAAGGCCTGAGTTACGGTACGCGCGCGCGTCTGCAAGTTTCCGCATACGACAACGCGGGCTATTGGAGCATCATGGCGATTGCCGCGCCACAAAACATGGCCAAGGTCGAAAAAGCAATCCGCGAAGAAATTGTGCGGGCGCTGCAGGATGGCTTCACACCAGTCGAAATCAATGGCGCAATCGACAATTTGCTGCAGTTGCGCATGCAGAACCGGGCGCAGGACGCTGTCGTGGCGAGCGCCTGGATCGACTATCTCGACCTGGACCGCAGTTTCGTCTCGTGGTCGGAACGGATCGACCAGCAGATCAGGGCGGTCACCCCGGAAAGCGCCTTAGCCGCCATGCGCAAATACGTC